>Ga0315339_1000122_pt1 | contig 122370 bp, 111 predicted proteins | sample ASW17metaG_FD_204514 | JGI IMG/M metagenome (GOLD analysis project Ga0315339, IMG submission 204514) | Ammonia-oxidizing marine archaeal communities from Pacific Ocean, United States - ASW #17 | ecosystem: Environmental > Aquatic > Marine > Oceanic | place: USA: California | collected 2016-12-05
GATCGGGGACCTCTCGGACACCGATGAAGTACTCTCTTTGCTGACCCAATAGAGAGCTGGACAACCAGTCGGTCGCTTGATTGGGTCTCAGAGCGGAAACATGTTCCAGAGTTGAACGCATCTATAGCGCGAGCGTCGCGAGTTGAGCGTCGCCGTCATACGCACCATCGACCCGCTAGAGCGGGCGTGCACGGGAGTTGAGCGTGTCTAGAAGTGAAGAACGGAAAAAAGCAGGCGAGGGTGGCTCGAATATGAAGAAATTCTATGTCATTTTTGCCGTGATCGCCGTCCTCGGGATCGGAGCCGTAGGCTATTCGGTGGGCAGCAACTCGTTTGGGACGCCCTCCACTGAATTGGTCGAAGTCGACGGCCTCGACGACATGGAGGTTCTGGCTGAGATCGCGCAGGGCGTCACGAAGGGTGACGAAGACGCCCCGTTCACGATCATCGAGTTCGGTGACTACCAGTGCCCCGGCTGTGGCGGTTTTGCGTTGAGCGTGAAGCCTCAGGTCGAGTTGAGGCTGGTCGAGTCCGGTAGAGCGCAGTTCATCTTCTATGACTTCCCGCTCACCGAAATTCACCCACATGCGTTTCTCGCGGCCCGGTCTGCCCGGTGCGCCGAAGACCAGGGCCAATTCTGGGAGTACCACGAGGTGCTCTTCAGGAATCAGTCTTCGTGGTCCGGTCAGCAGAATGTCGTGGGCACCTTCGTCGGGTACGGCGAGGACCTCGGTCTCGAGGGTGAGACTTTCGAGTCATGCGTGAAGAGCGACCGTCATGCTGATGTAGTATCGGCGAACTACCGTCTCGGATACGAGCTTGGTGTGAGCGGGACGCCGACGATCATGGTCCAGGGATACGGCCAACTTCGCCGTGCCGGAAACAACAGCTTCCAAGGAATCGAAGCTGCGATGATCGCGATCGAAGAGTCTGCCGCCGCCGGGAATTGACCGGGTGGTCGAAGACTTGAACGAGTCCGAAAACATGGGCGGCGCGCCAGAGGGCGCGCCGCCCATGAATCGTATGGTGATCGCGGTTCTGGCCCTCGTTGGCTTCTTCGTCGCGCTCTACCTGTTCGCGCACAACCTGGGACTCACCGGTCCCATCGTTTGTGGTGTGGGAGACTGCGCGACGGTCCAGTCGAGCCAGTACGCGACGATTGGTCCGGTCCCGGTCTCCGTGATCGGCGTTGCCGGGTATGTGGCTCTACTCACCTTGTCCTTCATGGGGCTTCAGCCGGGACGACGTAATTCCAAGCTGATCGGGGGCCTGCTCTTAGGCGGTGCCGCCGGCGGTGCGCTGTTTTCTGCCTATCTGACCTATCTCGAAGCCGCAGTGATCCACGCGTGGTGCCAGTACTGCGTGGCTTCTGCGATCATCATCACGTTGATTTTCTTCGCGGCTCTTCCTGAGGTGTCGCGTCTCCGGGAGCAGGATTCGTGAGCAAAGACAAGAAGGCCAAGGTCCGCCTACTCTTCGTGGACGAAGGTTCGTATCACCACGAAGAGGTCGACGTCCCAGCGGCTTCGCTGGAAGAGTACGATCGACTCATCGACTGTATGCGTGAGGATCCGGCCGTGCTGAAGCAGATGCACGTGGATGTGGATCGGCTGTGCGCAGCCTATTTGGTGGAGTAAGTACTCCATCCGCCGGGGATCACTGCCCGAAAAATGTGACCTAGGGCGCCGGCCAATAGGGTCCCCAGCGTCACCCGATAGCTGCCCGTGCTCGATCAAGTGTCCACTCATGGACGATGGCGGGGGGCCAAGATCCATCCTTCACACGCTCCAGGATTGAGTCTGCTTCCCAGCGTGCTCGTGTGGACGTCTTCTCATCGATCAGGCCGCGTCCTACGGCCTCTTGGAATTCATCCTCGTCGAGCAGGAGCGCCTCGCCCGTCGTGGAGAGCCACACGTCGAGGTAGAGGTCCGTTGTGTGCCAGGTGCGCCTGTCGATCTCTGGAGGGGTCAGCACGTTCGCGTACAGACCGGTGAAGGTGCTGTCCGCACGGTGGAAGCGGCCGATGTCGTGCCACATGCCGGGGAAGGTGAACCAGACAACGGAAGAGCCGGTCTCGAGGGCGATCTCGCCCTGGATACGCTTGGGTGGATCGAAGTCCATCGCTTCGGCCAGCGTGACGATGACGTCCACGTCCTCGTGGACCACGGCTTGGTCAAAGATCTGCTCGCGGTCCGGTGGGCGTTTGTAGTGGATCTGAACGCGCTCGGGGGCGCTCAAGTGTTGTGGTGGTCCACGGACTCCACAAAAACGTCCATCACTCCACCGCAGACCGCAGGGCTCCAAGAAACGAAGTTGTCCGTGAGGTCCACTCGGACGCGCTGTGGCGCACCCGATTCCATCACGTCCATTGCGGCGTCGATGACCTCGGCCTCTCCACAGCCTCCGCCGACAGTGCCGACCAGTCCGCGTGCGGCGTCGACCAACATGCGAGCACCGACCTTTCGGGGCGTAGAGCCCTTGGTGCCGACGATCGTGGCGAGCGCACAGCGGCGACCTGCGGCGCGGGCGGCCAGGAGCGCTTCGGTCAGGTTCTTGTCATCATCGTGTGTCATGCCGGATCCTCGTCGGGGAAGAACCGTTCAGCAACCCGTTCGAGGTTCTTGAGGAGTGACCCGGTGCCGCCCCGGTGTACCAGGACCAACTCAGCGGCGACGGCTACTGCGATCTCTTCGGGCGTTTCCGCGCCGATGTCTAACCCGACGGGGGCGTGGATTCGGTCGAGGAGTTCTCGTTCGACCCCATCCTTGAGGAGTTGGACATACGTCGCCCGAATGCGCCTGCGACTGCCAATCATGCCGATGTAGGCTGGAGCTGGGTCCATACGGAGGGCGCGTATGAGACATGCGTAGTCATACTTGTGCCCCCGCGTCACTAAGAGAACGTGGGAACGACCGTGAAGTGGGACGTCCGCAAATGGGTCATCGAAGTCGACGCTGATTACTCGCTCGGCCTCGGGGAAGCGTTCGCGGGTCGTGAAGTCCGGCCGGTCGTCGATGACGGTCACGCGATAGCCGAGAAGTGCGCCGATGTGCGTGAGCGGTTGTGCTATGTGGCCGGCGCCTACGACCACGAGTTCTTGGACGGGTCGCCGAACTTCGGCGTACAACTCGACACTCTCGTCACTGGTGCCGACCATCCTGATGCCATCTTTGGCGCGGGGATCGGCAATCATGGCTTCAAGGACAGCCCGAGCTTCTGCGTCGATCTCTTCGTGGCCCAACGAACCGTGCACCGCAACGACGCCGTCGGTCGAAGCAACGAGAGCGATACGTCTGCCGGTCGCGTCGCTGTTCCCGGCTCCGACTACGACTCCGACTGCTGCGGTACCGCCCGCCTCTGCAGTCTGGACGAGCAGTGCGGCTGCGTCGGCGGCGTGCAGGCTCACTGGCTCCTCGCCTCAGCCGGTCTGTCGGTGTGACTCTCGACGACCTCAGCGTACAACGCGGGTGTGTCGATATCGGCGCGAATGCCCTCATCATCGAGTGACAGGAGCACCGCATCGTCGAGGTGTCGGTGGACCACGGTCCGTGCGCCGCCCTCTAGGTGGGGGTCGAGAAACTCCGCGAAGAGTTGGGCGTCGAAGTAGGTGGGGTGTCCACGCTGATTACCCAACATCGGCACGACAAGCAGTGGGCGCGGTTTTGCGGCTTGCACCACAGCAGCGACTGACGAACTCAGCACGAGCGGGTGATCCACCGGGTGGTAGAGTACGCCTTGGGTATCCGGGCCCGACTCCCGGATTGCGAGACGAAGTGAGGTGATGGGTCCTTCGCCCGGATCGGGATTCGTAATGACCTGAGCTCCGGCCGCTTCTGCAGCCTCCTGAAGGGGGGTGTCTTCTGGCACCACGACAATGACCCGATCACAACCGCCGTCGCGAAGCGCGTCTGTCACGAGGCTTAGAAAAGTATGGCCCTCGATCTCGAGTAGCGCCTTAGGTCGGCCCATCCTCACGGACGCTCCTGCACAGGGCACAACGCCTACGATCAAGTGGGGAACGCCCTGTAGAAAGACCTGTCCTCGGCCGCGAGACGTTCCAAGATAGGTGAGGGGGTGAAGCGGTCACCGCACTCGTTCTCGAAGCGTTTTAGGCGATCTAGGACGCCTCTGGGATGCACAGTATCTGCGAAGCGCAGAAGGCCTCCGCGGAAGGGCGGAAATCCGGTGCCCATGATCATGGCCAGATCCACTTCTTGAGCCGAACGGACGATGCCTTCTTCCAAGGTGCGAGACGCCTCGTTGATCATCTGTAGAATGAGGCGCATGCGAATGTCTTGGTCTTCCATCTTTACGCGCTGTGCTGGCGCGGCAGTACCGAGTTCGGAGTAGATCGTCTCGCTAACGCCGGTCTCGCGACCCTTCTCGTACGTGTAGAAACCCTGACCTCCCTTCTTGCCGAGATGCCCGACGGAGGAGATTGCGGTCAGAACGGGAGAGGGTGTGAGCCGGTCGCCGAGCGCCTCGTGGAGGCTCGCGCCCGCATGCGCCGAGACATCAATCCCAATCTCGTCGATCAGCCGGAGCGGCCCCATAGGCATCCCGAACTTCCTCGCGACCTTGTCGATCTGTTCCACAGACGCGCCGTCACCGAGAAGGAAGCCCGCTTCGTTCAGGTAGGGGCCCAAGACGCGGTTGACCAGAAAACCCGGGCCGTCGCCAACGACCACTGGCACCTTCCCGAGTCGTAGCGCAAACGCATACACGGTGGCGATCGCTTCGTCGCTCGTGCTTGCGCCGCGGATCACTTCCACGAGCGGCATGCGGTGCACCGGGTTGAAGAAATGCATGCCACAGAATTGTTCGGGGCGCTGCAGCGCCTGAGCCATGTCATTCACGGACAGAGACGACGTGTTCGTCGCGATAATACATTCGGCTCTGACGTTTTCTTCGGTTTCGGCGAGAACGGAGCGCTTCACATCTAGGCGCTCCACCACCGCTTCAACGATCAGGTCCGCGCCTGACAAGCCGTGATACTCGAGTCCGCCAGAGATCAGCTCCATGTGTTGGTCTGCGTTGCGTCGGCTCAAGCGCCTACGCTTCACCGCCTTGTCGAAGAGCCCACGTGCGTGTTGCAGCCCTCCGGTCACAGCTTCGTGGTGGATGTCCTTCATGTAGACGTGAGCACCACGGTACGCAGCGAGCTGCGCGATTCCTCCGCCCATGACGCCCGCTCCGACGACTCCGAGCGTATCAACACTAGCCGTCGCGACGTCCTTCTGGGCAACGCCTTTGCCTTTGCGGGAGGCTTCACGCATGTGGAACACGTGCACCAGGTTCTTGCTGATCGTGGACACCACGAGCGCCGCACCGATGCGAGCTTCGGCCGCCAGGCTCGCGTCGACCGACCCACCAAGGTGCTTTCCGAGCAGATCCAAGATGCGGAGCGGAGCCGGATAGTGACCGCCGGTGCTCGCCATAACCTTCTTTCGGGCCATGCTGAGGACGATTCTCCGTCCGGGCAGGGTGTCGTCCAGGGCACGAGTCAGGAGTGTTCTCCGTTTCCGTGAAGAGCCGCGTGGTCGCGTCCCGGCCGAGAGGGCGAAGCTGCGGACCTTCTCCTCGAACAGACCGTTTGGCAAGACCTCGTCAGCCAGGCCGATCCGCTTCGCCTTTTCGGCGTCGATCTGCTTGCCAGTCAACAGTAGATCCAAGGCGGCTTGCAGCCCGACCAGCCGGGGAAGGCGCGTCGTGCCTCCCCAAGCTGGAAGAAAGCCGAGCATCACCTCTGGGAGCCCAATGAGCGTTCGCTTGGAGTCTGAAACGACTCGATGGGAACATGCCAGGGCCATCTCGAGTCCACCCCCGACGCAGACTCCGTCGATGGCGGCGATGGTCGGCACGGGCATCGTCTCCAAATGCATGAAGATGGCTTGGCCGAGTAGGATCTTCATTTCGGCTTCGTCCAGATCTTCCAAGTCTGCGATCTCGTCGACGTCGGCGCCGGCGATGAACGAGCCCGGCTTACCGCTGCTGAGGACCAGCGCTTTGATCCGACCCTCACGACTCGCAGCTCTGGCCTCATCGAGCGTTTCGGTGAGCCGCCTCATGACGGGTTCGCTCAGAACGTTCACAGGGCGATCCGGATCGTCGAAGGTGATCCAACCCAATTCGTCCGAGTCGATCCGGAGTGATGGGCTTTGGGCGTTGGCTGTGGATTCGGTCACGGACGGCTCGGGGCGTTGAAGAAGTACCTCAATTTGTTCGTCTGATGCACAAAAGAAAGCCGCCCCGCCACACGATGGTGGCGGGGCGGCTCCTTTGCTGGCATCGGGCCAACTACATCTTCATGCGCTCTGTGGCATTCGCTCGCGTCAGGCGGACCTCTTGAGGCTCACCTTTGACGACCTCGACCTCGATGTTCCAATACATCTCCGTGTAGGCGAGTTCGTAGCGTGCGTGCACCCAGTACGTCCCTGGCTTGATGCCGCGGAAGTGGGTTCGTGCGATGCCGGAAGCGTCGGTCGTGTCGATGACAGGCGTGCGGCCGGCCATACGCGCTTTCGCGACGAATACCTCGCCGACGCCCACGAACGCTTCATCCGCCCAGTTCTCCTGGAGGATGCGTATGGAGTCGGAAGCCCGAATCGTACCCTGCTGCAGTTCGTTGAAGCGGTCGAAAGACCGCTCCATCTCGCGCTCGACTCCGCTCAGTTCCGCATCGAAGTCGCCCCACTCACGGAAGAGCGCAACGTAGCGGGCCTCGCCACGGTTGTACTGCTCCATGGCAGTGTTGAGCTTCTGCAATGTGTCGCGAATCGTATTCCACCGGTTCTGCGACACCTGCCATTCTTCCTGCGCCGCACGAACCTCGCCACGGGCCGCGACGAGCTCGGCGGGGACCGGTGGCTCGGAACTGCCGAACGCGGTCGTCATCGAGTCGAAGACCGCATCACGGTCGTAGGGGAGCATCTGGACCTCGATGTCCGACAGGGCACGGGTAATCATGCCGTCTCCATCGGGGTTATCGATGTCGATCTCCATCGTCACCACGACGCTGGCTGAGCTGCACGCTCCTGCGACCAGGATCAGGCTCATGGCAAACGGAAGGGACCATCGCCTCATAATATTACTCCGTCCATCGGTTTCCTCAGGGAACAAGCGACCGAAGGTATAGTGGGCCAAAACATGCATCAACCTTACGGGCGAACAGAAAGTAATCCGGGTTGCGCTCCCTGGGCAGGGGCTGGCGCACAATGACAGACCATTCGCCGGAGTGAATTATCTCCCAGAGAGTCCGAGATCTGGCCCGAGTCGGAGTATTCGGGCGTCGCCAAAGGAACGGAATGCGGCGGCGACACCGGCTTCGGTCAGCGCCCAGATGTTCTCGTCGAGGTCTCGGACCTCTCCGTCACGAAGAAGGTCGGCCGCCATTCGGGCACTGCTTTGCTCAGCACCCCCTTCTGCGAGGAGCCGCCTCGAGCGGAATCGGCGGCGCGCCCAGTCGAAGAACTCGCCGGTAGGCGGTGCCTCCGGTAGGGCGGCCACGGCGTTCACTGTGCGAGCCTCCCACCGATCTGCCGCATCTGGTATGACCGCGATTTGTACGACGACCGTGGTTCCCCCTGGCGCTTCTTCGATGCGGACGTCGACGCTGTACCGTTCCGGGTCGGGAGGCACCGGATCGAGTGCGTCTTGGATGATGTCGACCAGGAACTCTAGTGTCGTGCGGTCGATGCTCGCCGGCACCGGGTAGGCGACGGAGATCCAGGCGCTTGTCACATCCTGCTTGAGCACCGCCCGGTCTCCGCTCAGCCAGGCAGGCGTTGCCGCAGGAATTGAACTACGCGATCCGCTCGGAGTCGAGACGTCGTCGACGGCCCCGACGATCGCGACGGCCGAGCTTCCCCGTCGGTAGTGCTGGGCGCGCAGAGCCTCTGCGTCTTCGGGGGTGATGACGCCGAGCGATTCGAGGCTTCCGACCGGTGTCCGTGCCCAAGGGTCCGACGGTGGCGCCAACCGCGCGAAAGCTTCCGCCTGGAAATCTGTAACTGGGGAGCCGACCCGAAATGCCAGTTGAGTGGTAGCCAGTCGCCGCTCTACATCGAAGGTGGCGGGGTCGATGGGCGCATCGAAGATCAAGGTGTCGAGTGTCGCCCACGCGGTTGCCCAGGACTCCGGCACCGCCGTAAGGGTGAACGCGGTCGTGGAACGTGCGACGGATACCGACACAGTCGCCCCAGATCCGGCCAGCGTCGCGTTCGCGTGGCTTGCGATGCTGTGCCCGGCGAGCCACGCGGATCCTGCAGTCGTCGCTCCATCGTGGCGAGAGCCGGCCGGTAGGAGGACCGTGCCCGCCACGACGGTGGCTCTTTCGACGCCACGTGTCGCTGTCGCGGCATACGTCGTGAGTTGGGCGTGCCCAGCGGAGCTCCCGATCAGGATGGCCAGGGCCGCCCAGGTCGCGCACACGAAGGGCCGACGACGATTCATCGGGTCACCGATGCCGTCAGGGGGCCTGTCAGCGTGTCGATGTACTCGGTCAGGCTTCTCGCTGTCACCGCACTCAGTGCGTCGTAGTGGGCTACCGCAGCGAAGGGGTTTCCGGTGGCCTCGAAGCCCCAGCCGATGTGCTCGGCGAGGCCACCGCTGTCGCCTGCTGCCCGAGCGAGCGCGAGTGCGACCTGCATGCGTGCGGCCGTCACGGACGGACCGTCGATCGATGCCCTGACGGCTGGGAGAAGATCCAGGAGACGTGTTCGCATCCCTGCCGAGTTTCTGGCGTAGGCCCCGCCAGCTAGTACGAGCATCGAACGGTCGGAGAGTTGCCGCCGACGCACCGTCATTTCTGTCTCGGAAGCGCCAGCTTCTAGGTGGCCGGTCATGAGCGTCGCGAGTACCTCGGCATGAGGGTCGAGCTGAGAGCCGTCGGTCCAAGCCAGGCCGTGCCAGGTTCGTAGAGCCGCCGGAACCGGAATTTCGGACGCTTGGGGAGCCGGGGGGCTGCCCAAGGAACGCGCAGTGTCGCCCGTCGCTCCCAGCCGATCCAGGCCGGCGAGGAGTACCTCTGAATCTAGCCCCGTCACTGCGACCACGGACATTCGTGCGGAACGATGGCTGCGACTCCATACCTCTTGAAGACGGGCGGCTCTGAGCTCGGCGAGTGTCTCCAGTGTCCCGCCAGTTGAGATTTCCGCGGGGGCAGCATCGGTGACCAGGTCGCTGAGAATCCGCTCGAGCGGGGCCTCTGCTCGAGCCTTGAGGTCCGACGCGAGCTCGTCTCTTATCGCTGCACGGACATGTGGCTCGGATGCCGGTTCTTGTGCGGCCAACCTCAGCAGGTATGTCAGGTATTCGATGTCCGCTTCTGCGCCTTCCACTCGATACGCAATGCCCCAAGGGGTGCGTTCCGCGTGGACGCGGGCACCGATCTGGCGCGCGGGGCCGCCCATTCGATTCAACGCCAGGCGAGCCAGAACCAACCCTGCTCCCGCCTCAGCTGCGTTCTCTGTGAGTGGCACGGATAAGCGCAGTGCCGCGGTGCCTCCCGGGTTCACTGTCACCATGACGATCGTGGGCCCGCCCGGGGCTTGAACCACTGAGTCGGGTCGAAACGGTGAGGCGTCCTGAGCCGTCGCCCCACTGGGCAGTGAGCCCAGGAGAAACGTGAAGATCAGGATACGAATCATCTGAGTAGGTGGGTGACGGGCAAAAGAAAAGGCGCCCGAGGGCGCCTTAGGACTGCGAGCCGTGTCAGGTCGATCAGTTTCGTACCTGATCTGGTAGGATGAAGTTCGCCGGGTTCTGAGCGACACCGTTCATGTGCACCTCGTAATGGAGGTGTGCCGAGGTCGCGATCCCTGTGCTGCCGACCTGAGCGATTATGTCGCCACGCCTTACTTCCTGGCCGCGCTGGGCCACGAGCTGCGAAGAATGACCGTAGAGCGTCGTATACCCGTATCCGTGGTCGATCTCGATCGTGAGTCCGTAACCCACGACCCATCCAGAACGGATCACGCGACCCTTCGCGGCAGCCAAGATCGATGTGCCCTTGATTGCTGAAATGTCCAGGCCCGGATGCGGGAGCGGCCGGTTATGGATGGGATGCATGCGAGATTCGGAATAGCTGCTGCTGATCCAACCCGCCGTGGGCAGGATCGACGGTGTCGATTCCAGCAAGTCGCGATGCGCCAGTACCGAGTCCGTGGCTTCCGAGAGGCTCTCGGAGAGGAGTTTGGCACGTCGCTCGAGGGCGTTGAGGTCGTACGAGACCGCGAAGGCCGTCTTCGATGCCGTCGAGTCGACCGACCAGAGCGGGTAGGTCTCGGGTGTGCCGAGTCCCGGACCGCCGACACCAGCCTGCATGACTTCCGGGTCAATCGATTCGAGGCCCGCGATGCTACGGAAGCGTGCGTCGTTGTCTGCCACCGCGCCGAGCGTGGACTCAAGACCGTCTACCCGACTCTGGAACCGCTGAAGCTCCGCGCGAAGCGATTCATTACGCGTTTCGAGATTACGGGCACTGAGCCGCGTATACCCATCGAAAAGGACCGTGAACGCCGCCCCTACCAATACCAACGCCATCACAGCACTCCCGCCGATTGCCCAGCGAAGCACACGCGATGAGAGTGAGTACTGCCGGACAGGACTGCCTTCGCCGCGAACGACGAGGAAGGTCCAACGATCTCCGGTCATCTAGCGCCTGGGTAACGGGTCACAAGTACAGGTCGTGCTGGGAGTCTACAGAAAGGAAAGGTAGAAGGGTCACAAATACACCGTCAAGTTTGATCCTTCGCCCAAGAGGGCTCGATCCGAGGGAAAAGCCCCTCTCCCTTTTCCACCGTGGCTCCCGCCATCCGAATCGCGAGCGCTTCGTCGAGTGTCGGGATCCCATCTAGACCAAGTCTACGGGCTAATTTCGACATTTGTTCAGGTGCGACCGGCTGAAAGAGCGCGCATAGGGCTACGAGGACATGAGCCAGCGTCGCGAGCGTTTCGTCTAGGTCTCCGGACGCTGCTGGATCCTTGGCCTGCGACCACGGCTGGCGTTCGTCCACGTATCCGTTGGCAGAGCGGGCGAGTTCCATGGCTGCACTCAACGCGTCATGGACTTTGTAGCGAGCCATCGCGTCACGTGCGGCCTGAAACGTTTGAGCGGTCTCTTTCGCCATCCCATCTCCTGCAGCCTCTGGGACGACCCCATTTCGGTACTTGCCGATCATGGATATCACGCGGGACGCCAGGTTTCCGAGAACCTTCTGGAGCTCCTCGTAGCGCGTCATGAAGCGCTCCGGCGTGTACGATGCGTCCGACCCGGTTGGCATTTCTCTGAGCAAATACCACCGGACCGCATCAGAGCCGAACTCGTCGGTGAGTGCCATCGGGTCAATCACGTTTCCTAGCGACTTGGACATTTTGGTGTCCCCGACGACCCACCAGCCATGGGCGAGGATCTGCCTGGGCACCGGGAGTCCCACCCCCATGAGTAGCGTAGGCCAGTACACAGCGTGGGTGGTGATGATGTCTTTCCCGACTAGGTGCAGGTCACAGGGCCACCATGACTCGGCCACGTCGTCGAAGCCCCGCTCGTCGGGTGCGGCACTCGGATCGATAGCGCCGGATGCCGTCAGGTAATTGATGAGCGCGTCTACCCAGACGTAGGCGACGTGCTCATCGTCGAACGGGAGCGTGATACCCCATCCCACCCGCGACTTTGGGCGGGAGATAGAGAGATCCCCCAGCGGCTGTTGGAGGAATCCCACGATCTCGTTCTTTCGCTCTTCAGGAACGATCCACTCCGGGTTCGCCTCGATATGCGCGAGCAAGCGCTCCTGGTACTCGCTCATCTTGAAGAAGTAGTTCTTCTCCTCGAGATACTGAGTTGGCCGACCACAATCGGGGCAGGCATTCTCGGGGCCGAGGTCCTTCTCAGTCCAGTACCGTTCCTCATGGATGCAGTACCAGCCGCTGTATTGGCCCTCGTAGATCTGTCCGCGTTCCCACAGGCGCTCGAGGAAGGCGGTCACGACCGCCTTGTGCCCGTCTTCGGTGGTTCGGATGAACCGATCGTGGGAGATGTCGAGCCGATCCCAGGCTGCAGAGAAACCCGCGGCCATGGTGTCGCACAACTCGAGCGGAGTCATCTCGCGCTGTGCTGCCTCGTCCTGGATCTTGGGACCGTGCTCGTCGGTCCCTGTGAGGAACAACACATCGGCGCCGTTCTGCCGCGAGAAACGCGCGAGCACATCCGCAAGGATGGTCGTGTACGCGTGTCCGATGTGGGGATCCCCCGACGCATAGTAGATCGGCGTCGTGAGATAGCGGCGGTTCTGCTCGGTCACGATGGGTCCTTCGGTCTATGGCCGAGTTCGGCTTTCAGCTCGTCAAGGGTGATTATGCGGCGTTCGCCTTCTTCGTCTCGAAGCGAGACGGTGTCACGCCAGATGTCGATGTGGATGACACGTTCCTCTCCCTGGCCCGTGCGGATCTTCTTTCCCTCTCGGGGGAAGCGCCGCCTGGCTTCCACGTAGGTGCGGTGCTCGTACATCAAGCAGCACATGAGTCGACCGCAGCAGCCACTGATCTGGGACGGGTTCAGCGAGAGCCGCTGGTCCTTTGCCAACTGGAGACTCACTGGCTTCAGTTCCGGGAGCCACGTGGAGCAGCATAACTCGCGACCGCACCGGCCGACTCCGCCCAGCAAGGCGGCTTCGTCTCGAACCCCGATTTGTTTGAGCTCTATGCGGGCGCGAAAGCTGCGAGCGAGGTCTCGGACCAGTTCGCGGAAATCGACTCTTTTCTCGGCGGTGAAGTAGATGATCAGCTTGTTGCGATCGAACTGCCATTCCGCCTCTGTCACCTTCATTTTGAGCTTGTGCTTGGTGACCAGCTTGCGCGTTTCCGCTCGCACACGGTCCTCGTCCGAGCGTAGAGCCCCAGCTCGCGAAACTTCGTCCTTTCGCGCAAGGCGCATGACCTTCTTCTCCGGAGCCGGCGTGGCACAACCGCCGTTCGAAGAAGAACACTTCCGCTCGGCGATCGCGCCGGTGGCGGTCACCTCTCCGAGGTCTTCACCGCGGTCGGCTTCGACAATGACGTGTTGGCCGGGAAGCAGCTCCAATGAGCTGTATGCGTAGTACTCCTTACGCGTGCCCTTGAAGCTGATCTCTGCGAAGCCGGTCATGGTCGCGGCCCCTAGGCTTCCCTGAAGGAGCCGATGCCCTCGTACTTCGCCCAGCGGGCCTCGAGCAAGGCGTCGGTGGACAACTCGCTCAACTCTCCGATGTGGCGATCGAGGGCTCCCTCCAAATTGGACGCCGCTGTGTCCCAGTCCGAATGAGCGCCGCCAGCAGGTTCAGCGACGATCTCGTCACATACGCCGGCTTCCACAAGGTCTGTGGCGGTTAGGCGCAGAGCGGTTGCGGCCTTTTTACGGTGCTCCGCAGAGCGCCATAGGATCGCTGCGCACCCTTCTGGAGAAATCACGGAGTAGATGGAATGCTCCATCATCAAGATGCGATCCGTCACACCGATGCCGAGGGCCCCACCCGACATTCCTTCTCCCAGGACTGCCGAAACTATAGGCACTCTCAGTCGAGACATTTCGCGGAGGTTGAATGCGATGGCCTCACCGATTCCCCGTTCTTCCGAACCGATGCCCGGGTAGGCTCCGGGTGTGTCGATGAAGGTGACGATCGGCCGTCCGAACTTCTCAGCCTGACGCATGAGTCGGAGCGCCTTCCGATACCCCTCGGGGTGGGGCATGCCGAAGTTGCGCTTCAGGTTGGCCTTCATGTCCCGGCCCTTCTGTTGCCCAATGATCATCACCGTGCGGCCTTTCAGTCGGGCCCACCCACCCACGATGGCCTCGTCGTCCCGAAAGGACCGATCTCCGTGGAGCTCGATCCAGTCTGTAAACGCCCGGCCAATGTAGTCCAGCGTGTAGGGGCGTTTGGGGTGACGAGCGACCAACACCTGGTCCATGGGCACGAGGTTCGCGTACGTGTCGATTCGCAGATCACTCAGCTTGCGCTGAAGCACAACCAACTCGTCCGAAACGTCGATGCCTTTGCGGGCCGCCAGGTCGTTGAGTTTGTCGATTTGTCCTTGAATCTCGACGATGTCGCGTTCGAATTCGAGCACGCTCTAGATCTTCCCTTTGATGATTTCGAAGGCTTCGACTTCCATGAACTGCTGGTAGCGCCCCCAGTACCGAGCGTACGCCTCTGACATGACGGGCGTACGGTCCATACGGCCGGATACGGCGACTCCGAAGGTCGCCAATGCTTTATTCTTGAGCGCCATCTGCCGTCCGATTTTTACGAAATGAGTCGGCTTAAGGTCGAGTCCAGTGGTGGTAGTCTGATACTCAGGCACACGCTCAACGGGGCCCGTCACGGACTGGGCCACTCGGAGCGCCTCGATACGAGCCGGATGGCCATCGTCCAACGCCGCTTTGTCGATGACGAGTTGGCCCTCCATCGAATCGCACGCTTGTTTGGACGCTTTCAGGCCGAGTCCCTGCGCATCGAGTTCATCGTTGCAGAGCGGAACGACGACTGCCGTCTGCCCCCGTGACGCCACCTGCATCAAGGTGCCGCCGCACGCTATCTCGACGTCACCGGCCAGCCCGCCGATCGCTAGGATCGCCGTTGATGCTGCAACCTCGGGATCGGATGAGCCGACGAGGACTGCGACGTGCGTCAGGAATTCTTCCTTGTCGAGCGGCTTCGTAAGGAGGTCGTTCGCACCGTCACGATGCGCCTGCTCGTGGAACTCCGAACCCGTGTACCCCGTTGTGGCCAGCACCGGAAGGTCTACACTCTTCGCGCGCGCCCGGCGAATCACCTCGAATCCGTCCGTGCCCGGCAGATCGAGGTCGGTGATGACGATGTCCCACTCCTGTGAGTGCAGGAGCTCGACCGCGTGATCGCCGTCTTGGCTGTGCGTAACCTCGTAGTCGCCCGTGCTCGATAAGAACGCTTTCACCAGCAGAGCCTGGTCGAAGGCGTCCTCTACGAGGAGGACGCGGTATGTCTTGGCAGGGTCGGGGCTCACAGGGTCCTCGAACGAGGGCGCTTAAGAAATGTCTGGGGCCGAAAAAGATAAGGAGACCGTAGGGCCGCGACAGGGGCAGGGTGTTGGTCAGCCCCGTGCTAAGCGGTTCTGTGTTGGCGGGGGCTCGGGAATGAAGAACCACACCACCAGGCCCATCGCGAGGACAAAGACCGCCCCGATCGCCGTATTGGCACCGAACCCGACCTTCGCGAAGATGGGACCGGACACGGCACCTCCAAGGGCGAAGCCGAGTTGGCCGAGGGCCACGGCAAGACTCATGAGCGAGCCGCGACGTTCGTCTTCTACTAGGGCGGTCAGGAGCGCCGAGAACGGGCTGATCCGCATGGCTACGAGGACCATCGTGAAGAAGAAGAACACGTAGGCGGCCAGCACCGTGGTCACGATCTTGACCGTGAGGAGCGTCAGGACGGAAAGACCGACACAGGCCAGCAAGATGATCCTCTTTCGACCGATCTTGTCTGACAGCTTTCCGATCTGAGGCCCCGTCAGAACGTTGGCGATTCCCCCGACCAGAAACATCAGAGCGATCTGGTTGCCGGTGGCCCCGATTTCCCGCTCCAGCCAAGTGGGCAGATAGATCACGAAGACCGCCACACCGAAGAACATGACGAAGTACGCGACCGCTGCCCAAGCCACTTCAGGGCGACGGAGCATGGCCCAATAGTCAGAAGCGGCTTTGCGGACGGTCAGAGGGTTTTCGGATCGGGGTACGTCCGGCTGGGGGATCCGGAAGTAGATGAGAAAGACGGTGAGAGCCATCGTGACGCCGAACAGATAGAACGGCGCCCGGAAGCCCCACCGATCCGCCATGAGGATTCCCATCGGGATGCCGAAGATCTGTCCGAAGGCTGCCCCACTCATGACCCAACCCGTGGCCCAGCCACGCCGGTCGTATGGAAAATAGTCCCCGATGTAAGAGACCGCTGCCCCGCTCAGCATACCGCCCGCCATACCCGCGAAGACCCGAACAGCCAGGAACGTGATGTAACTGTCTACGAAGGCATGGAGGCCGAGCGCGACGGCCATCGTGCCGCACCCGATGAGAAGAATGCGGCGCCGTCCAAACTTGTCGGATATGGGCCCCGAGAGAATCGCGAACAGCCCGACCATCAGAGAGTACGCCGTCACGAGGGTGCCGAGCACCGCGTCCGCAATGGAGAGGTCGTCGCCGATCTGAGGAAGAATCGGCGAGATGATCATCGTCTGGCCCGCCGATGAGAAGACGAGCAGCCAGAGCGTGAAGACCACCACATAGGGGGAAGACTGCGATTTCATCGCGAGAAGCTAACCCCGCTGAGAAGAGTCCTCGGTCAGCCGTCCCGCTGCAGAATCATCGCGTGCCGCTGGACCGTCGGCATGATCACGAGATTGATCACGTCGACGTGTGCCGGAGTGTTGGCGACGTAATAGACGGCGTCAGCGATGTCCTCGGCAGCAAGAGGTTTGGTGTCCGAGTACACACTGCTCGCCCGCGCCGTGTCTCCGTCGAAACGCACCTCGCTGAACTCCGTCTCCGTAAGGCCGGGGTCCACGCTCGAAACGCGGAGTGCCGTCCCAGCGAGGTCGATGTTCATGCCTTCGTTCAGAGCCCAGACCGCGAACTTCGTCGCATTGTAGACTGCGCCCTTTGGGTAGACCCATCTCCCGGCAATGCTCCCGATGTTGATGATGTGGCCGGAGTCGCGTTCCACCATGAGGGGGATGATCGCGCGGGACATATAGAGGAGTCCTTTTACGTTTGTGTCGATCATGTCGTCCCAGTCGTCCAGCGATCCCTCGTGCAACTTGTCGAAGCCGCGGGCTTTCCCAGCGTTGTTGATAAGAACGTCGGGGACGAGGCCTTCTGACACGAGGTTGGCCACGTAATCCGTGACGACCTGCTTGTCGGCGACGTCCACGGCGGCCGCATGGGCTTCAACGCCGTATTCCTCTCTCAACGCGGTCGCGAGGGCTTCGACCTTCTCGAGGCGTCTCGCCGAGAGAAGGAGGTGAGCTCCGTGCGAAGCAAGGGACCGAGCGCAGGCCTCGCCGATTCCGGCGGAGGCACCTGTAATGAGGACGCGTTTTCCGGCGAGTCGATTCATGAGAAGTGGTTTTAGGTGTTCAGGTGTTAGGATGACGTGGTCAGATTCGCTGCGGTGCGGGAGGGGCGCAACCTGCACAAATTGGTGGAGTCCTGATCGCTGAGAAGCCGAGAAGACAACATGACGAATCGCAGGGCCGCAGTGTTGATTCAGGGGGCACCTCAGAGCCAACGGGAAGAGGTCGCGAATGCCGTGAGCCATGGGATTGGCCTACTCGGGGCCTTGGCCGCGACGCCGATTCTTGTGGTAGCTGCAGTGCGCAATGGAGGCCCGGCCGACATCGTTGCGAGCAGCGTCTTTGGTGCGTCGATGATCCTGCTGTATCTCGCCTCCACGTGGTTGCACGCGACCCCTGTCGGTCCCGTGAAGGATCGCCTGCAGATTTTCGACCACTCGGCGATCTATCTGCTCATCGCAGGTACCTACACGCCCTTCACTCTGGGGGTTTTGGCCGGGGCCTGGGGATGGACCCTGTTCGGAATCGTTTGGGGCGCCGCGGTCATCGGAATTGGCACGAAGCTCAAAGCCGGTGCGGGTTATCCTCGGCTGTCGACTGCTATGTATGTGGTCATGGGTTGGCTGGTGGTCATCGCGGTTCGGCCGGTGATGGCCAATATGCCGGTCGAAGGCCTGCTTTGGCTGGTGGCCGGTGGCCTATTCTATACCGCCGGAGCAGGCTTCTATCTCGCGAAGCAGCTGCCATACAGCCACCTGATTTGGCACCTCTTCGTGCTGGCAGGTTCGGTCTGTCATTTCTTCGCGGTCCTCTGGTACGCGGTGTGACCGGTCGCTAGAGTCGAGCGACCCATGACCCTCTGAGCGGGAGCTCGCTTGAACAAGAAGCAGGTCGGCGCCTGGGCGCTCTTCGATTTTGCCAATTCGGTCTACCCGGCCGTCGTCATCAGCGTCGTCTTCCAGGTGTTCTACATCGAGACCGTGGTCGGCAACGCGGACAGCATGGGCGACTGGTGGTGGGGCCGAGCCGTCTCGCTCTCTGCTTTGATTGTGGCCGTGACTTCTCCGGTGTTGGGCGCGATTGCCGACAGGGCCGGCCTGCGGAAGCGTTTCCTGGCGTTTTACGTGATGATTTGCGTCACCGGGGTTGCACTCTTCACGACGCTGGGCCCCGGCATGGTGGCGTGGGGCTTTGTGGTGTTCGTCTTTGCCAACGTGGGCTTCGAGGGTTGCCTAGTGTTCTACAACGCATATCTCCCGGACATCGCGCCGCCAGAAAAACAGGGGTGGGTGTCGGGGCTGGGTTTTGGGATCGGCTACGTGGGATCGGCTCTCGGCCTTCTCCTCGCCATTCCGCTTATCGCGACCAGTGTCGATCTGGTCTGGGTGATGGTCGCGCTCTTCTTCATCGTCTTCTCGATCCCGTCCTTCTTGTTCCTACCCAAGGATGAGGAGGGGGACATGTCGGTCGGGCGCGCAGCCGTGTGGGGAATCACGGGCTTCCGCCAGATCGTTGGCGAGGTGCTCAAGGAGAAGGAGCTGAGTCGATTCCTGCTCGCGTTCTTCTTCTATATCGATGGAGTGCTCACGGCGATCTACATGTCGAGCACGGTGGCCTCGACCACGTTCGGGTATACGGACAACGAACGGATCTATCTGTACATCGGCCTACAGATTTTCGCTTTGATCGGCGCGTTCTCACTCGCGAAGCCGACCGATCGTATTGGGCCGAAGAAGGTCATCAGCGGAGTCCTCGTCCTGTGGACGCTGGTCGCGGTGGGCCTCTACTTCATCCCGGATTCGAAGGTGTGGTTCGCTGCCCTCGCGTTCATAGCAGGATTCGGGTTAGGCTCGGTGCAGGCCGCCAGTCGCGCTTTCATGGCCGCGTTGATTCCGGAAGGGAAAGAGGCTGAGATGTTCGGCTTCTATGCGCTGTGTGGTAAGAGTTCCTCGATGATCGGCCCGTTTGTGTTCGGCTACATCGCGGTGACCACGGGCGGCAACCAGCGTCTCGCCGTCGCAGCGATTAGTGTGCTCTTCATACTAGGGTTGGCATTGCTTCAGCGTGTGAACGACCCAAGGGCGGTCACCACCTGACGTGGGCCTGACACGATGTACCGCGGTGGTTGTCATCTGTGCGGTGGCGCTGATGACCGGGGTGCTGGCCCGTCTCGCCGCAGGTCGGACGTCGGCCACGTTCGACGAGATCATTCTGGTGGCGGGCGGCGTGCGAGGTCTGGAGCAAGGCCGGTGGGACATGGTCACCGACCAGCCACCCCTCGCGATGTATGCGTATGGACTCGCGGCGAGGGGTGCGGTTGAGGCGTTTCCGCCGGAGGATCGGGCTTGGGACTTCGATCAGCGCTGGAACTACGCCCGCTTGCTGTTCTTTGGGATGAACAACGATCGCGATGCGGTTCTCGGACGAGCCAGGCTCGTGGCGTCTGGTGCTGCCGCGATCGTGGTTCTGGGCACCGGGCTGTTTGGTCTTTGGATCGCCGGACCTGTTGCGGGTGTGTTGGCAGGCATCTTTACGGCGCTGATTCCTGATGTGATGGCCCATGGCGGGGTCGCGTACAATGACCTTCCGCTCGCTGCCGCCTTCCTCTTTGCCGTATGGGCTTTGGACGTCGCGGTCAGGAAGCCTTCACCTATGAGTGCGTCAATCGCGGCGCTGGCGGTCACGGCAACGTTCGGCATGAAGCTGAGTGCGCTCGCACTCGGGCCGATCTTCGTGATACTGCTTGGTATGGAGGCATGGGGGCGGCGCGGGGACGCCGGATGGAGGAAGGATGTAGCGGTGTCGCTCGGTGTGGGCGCAGTCGCGACCTACGTGGCGATGGTCCTTCTGTACCGGGGAGACCCCGCGCTCACGCTGCTTCGTTTCAACTTCTGGCGTACCGTGCTGCACGCCTCCGGTGGCCATGAAGCCCCTGCCTATTTGCTCGGACAGACCAACGCCAATGGGTGGTGGTACTATTTCCCGGTGGCCTTCTTCTTCAAGACTTCAGTGGCTTTCCAGGCGGCAACGGGAATCGCGGTTGCCGCTCTGGGCTGGCGATGGCACAAGGGTGGGCGTTCGGTCGCCGCGGCGCTGGAGTGGCGAGGCCGATCCGCGGTCGTCGGGGTGCTCGTCTTCGGGGCCTTTTTGATGCGGTCGGACTTGAACGCGGGCTTCCGCTACGCCCTCCCGGCGGTCGTGCTGCTATCGGTCGTCGCTGCGGTGGGTGTCGCAGACCTACGTCGCGGCTGGACCCGATTCGCTCGCCTGACGATCCCGACTCTGGTTGTGCTGCAGGCGGTGTCGGTGCTGACCGTGTACCCGCATTTCCTTGCATACTCGAGCGTGTGGGCTGGAGGGCGAGACAACGCTCATCGTGCCCTGGTGGACTCCAACCTCGATTGGGGCCAAGGACTGCTCGAGCTCCGCGCCTTCATGGAAGAAGAGGGGGTTCAGAGCGTCTGGCTCTCCTACTTTGGGAGTGTGCCTCCGGAGGCGTACGGAATCGAATACGTTGCACTGCCGAGCTTTTTTCGCTTGCCCATGGTCCGAACATCCGGTGCGGAGGAGTCCCCGCGCTTCACCGTAGTTTCGGCGACGAATCTGCACGGGACGTATTTGCAGGGGCGGGACCCGTTTGCAGCGTTGAGAGATCGGGTGCCGTACCGTGTGCTGGGGCACTCGCTCTTTGTGTTCGACGAGGGTGGTTAGACGAGAGCAGCCCGTCTGTTAGAGACCGCGCTCGTCCAAGGCCAGCAAGGTCCGTAAGAGGACTTGCGTTCCGTTCGCGATGTCCTCGTCCGCGGTATGCTCTTCAGGGGCGTGGCTGATACCGGCGATCGATGGCACGAAGATCATTCCGACCGGTCCGAGCAAAGCCATGCTTTGAGCGTCGTGTCCGGCACCTGACGGCATGCGTCGGGCATCCAAGCCGAGAGACGAGGACTCGTTCTGGATGATGTCGCGAATTCGTTCGTCGGTGGGAGCGGCGCGGCTGGTGTAGAAACGCTCGAACGAAAATGAAACTGAGCTCTCGTCGGCGACCGAGTCTACTCCCAACCGAATCGAATCGAACGTGTTTTGAATGCCGTTCATCGTCAGGTCGCGGATCTCGAGCGTCATGCGTACCAGGCCTGGAATCACATTAGGCGCACCCGGTTCGGCCTCGAGTCGACCCACCGTTGCGACCTGTCGGCCCGGCATCTCACGTGCCGTGCGATGGGCGAGATCAATGAAACGGGCGGCTCCTACCATGGCGTCCGAGCGGCGGTCCATCGGGGTTGTGCCCGCGTGATTCGTTGCGCCGCGCACCGTGACGTTCCAGCGCATGATGCCGACGATGCCTTCCACAACACCGATGTCGTAGCCATCGGTGTCCATGACCGCACCCTGTTCGATATGGAGTTCTAGGAACGCTGTGTGTGACCCCTCGCCCCGACGTACCTCAGCCAGTCGGTCGGGGTCGCCCCCCAGACGGCGCAGACCTTCTCCGATTGTGTAACCGGACGCGGTCTGAATCTCGAGCTCGAACGGCTCTACCTCTCCGGCAAGCGCGCGACTCCCCGTCTTTCCACCCTCCTCATTGGAAAAGATGGCCACCTGAATGGGGTGCCGGGTCGTGTGGCCTGCCGAAGCGAGTACCGTGGCGACTTCGACCGACCCCATGGAGCCGACTTGTCCGTCGAAGTTGCCGCCGCCCGGTACCGAGTCGATGTGTGATCCGAAGATCAGAGGAAGGAGGGTGTTGTTAGTGCCGGCCTTTCGGCCAATTAAGTTGCCGGCGACGTCCACGTGCGTGTAGAAACCCGCTTCTCCCAGGAGGCCTGAGACCCAGTCGAGTGCTTCGAGGTTGGCGTCGCTGAAGGCGACCCGGTCGATACCCCCAGCGTCGTTTTGTCCGAAGGAGGCGAGGGTGCGCATGCGTTCGGTGAGCCGACTGGGATCGATGGAGAGGCTCTGTTGCTCATGCCCTCCGCCAGCTGCCCAGAGCGGGTGCGGTACGGTGAGGCCGGTGAGCGCGGCAGCGCTCAGTCGCGTGAAGTCTCGTCGTTTCATGGGTTCAACCTATGGGAACGTCCTTCCTCTTCAACACGAGCGGCGCGATCAGGCTGAGGATTGCCATCACCCACAAAGCGATGGCGATCGGAGAATCGAACAAAACGTTCCATTCGCCGCCCGAGAGCGCCATTGCCCTCCGAAGGCTTTTCTCCATGATCGGCCCGAGAACGAGCCCGAGGATTACGGGGGCCAATGGAAAGTCGAACTTCCTCATCAAGTATCCAACCACACCGAATCCGGTCATCATGACGAGGTCGAGGCTACTGCCGTTGACGGCGTAGACCGCCACGAAGGCCAGTGCAGCCACACTCGGGACGAGGAACCACCTCGGGGCGGTCAGCGCTTTCACAAAAACGCCCACGAGCGGAAGGTTGAGCAGGAGAAGGAAGAGATTCCCGATGTACATGGAGGCGGCCAGCCCCCAAAACAGTTCTGGCTCTTCCGTGATCAGGAGCGGGCCGGGCGTGATCCCAAGACCGAGCAGCGCACCCAAGAGCACGGCGGTCGTTCCGCTCCCCGGCACCCCCAATGTGAGCAACGGGATCATGGCGCCGTTGGCGGCTGCGTTGTTGGCCGCTTCCGGTGCGGCCACGCCGCGGATGTCGCCGTTCCCGAAGTCCCCATCGCTTCCCGAGATCCGTTCCTCCGTCGAGTAGGCGAGGAAGGACGCGATCGTACCACCGGCACCTGGAAGTACGCCGACCAGAAATCCGATCACGCTGCCGCGCGCCATCGTCCAGCCGGAGGAGGCCAGTTCCTTCGCGCTGATCATCACCCGGCCATACGAGGTTGAGGCTGCCTGTCCTCGGTCCGTTTCCTCGAGTAACTGGAAGACTTCGCTGATCGCGAAGAGGCCGATCGTGACGACGACGAAATCCATGCCATCGAGCAGCTGCAGGGAATCGAAGGTGTAGCGTGGAATGGCGCTCTGGGGATCGAGTCCGATCGTGGCGAGCCAGAGTCCGAAGCCGGTGGATGCCAGGCCCCGTACCAAGCTCCCGCCTGCAAAGCTCGAAAGCGCCGAGAACGCGAAGACCATAAGGGCGAAGTACTCAGCCGGCCCGAAACGGATCGCCCAGGTGGCGAGCATCGGTGCAAACAGGACCAACGCAAGGATCGAGACCGTGCCGCCGACGAACGAGGCGATTGCGGACATCGCCAGGGCCGGACCGCCCCGTCCCTGTTTCGTCATGGCGTGCCCGTCGATCGCAGTTACGACGGCCGAGGCCGTGCCGGGCACGTTGAGCAGAATTGTGCTGATCGAGTTTCCGTATTGAGAGCCGTAGTAGATCCCGGCGAGCAGGATAAGCGCAGATGCAGGTGGGAGCCCCAATGCGTAGGTAACGGGGACCAGAATCGCGATGGCGTTTATTGGCCCGATGCCAGGGAGCATCCCAACGAACGTGCCCACGAAGGTCCCGACGAACGCGAGGGCCAAGTTCAGCGGTTGAAGAGCGACCCCGAAGCCCGAGATCAGGTGGCTCAGCGCATCCATAATTCACCGATGGGGAGCGCCAGCCCTAACAACACGACGAAAAGCAGCCACAAGATCCCGGAGAGGGCTGCGGCGGCGAGCAGGCTTTTTCTAGGGGGCCCGTCGTAGAGCAAGGACAGGATCGACACGACCGCCGTCGTGCATGTGAAGAAGCCAATCCAGGGGAGAAGCCCTGCGTACAAGATGAACGCGACCCCTGCGCCGACGATCCTCAAGGCTGGCCCCTGGGCCGGCCAGGAAACGTCGCTGTCGGGGACGATGAGCATGCGCAGGGCCGCAATCCCCAGGATTAGCGCCACCAGCATGGGCAGCGCTTTGGGCCCGATCGCGTCGGTCACGAAGGCGACGTTGAACGTCGTGGCTTCGAGACCGATCGCCGCCGCGAGGATTACCAGCACGGCCCCCGCGACACGAGTGCTCCTCCTGGGCATCGCTTCCGGGATCTGCGTCACTTGATGAGTCCGATCTCTCGAGACATCGCCTCGAACTCCCCGACTTGGACGTTCACGAACGCCTCGAAAGTTTCTCCGACTAAGAAGTAGGGGTTCATCCCGGCGGTGCGACGGGCCTCCTCCCATTCTTGAGACAACCCGACATCGGTCAGCACTCCGACCCAACGCTGGTATTCCTCATCACTGATTCCGCCCGGTACGTAGTAGCCGCGCCAAGTGACCCAGGTGACGTCCAGTCCAGACTCCATGGCGGTCGGGACGTCCGCGAGAACGCCGCCCACCCGTTCCGGCGACATAACGGTGAGTACGCGTAGCGTGCCCGCGGCGACCTGGCCCTCGACCTCTGACACCTCACCGGAGAAGACATGAACGAATCCACCCAGCAGGGCGGTCATCGCCTCGCCGCCTCCATCGAAGGGTACGTACCGGACGGTCCGGGGATCGATGCCCGCTTGGTGCGCCAGGAGGAGGACCTTCATGTGGTCCTGTCCCGTCACGGAACTTCCGCCTGATACAACTACCGACGATGGGTCCTCTCGCAGGTCGGCGATAAGATCGTTCAGTGTTCGCCATGGTGAGTCGGCGGCCACCGCGAGTATGCCGTATTCGGCGCCGAGGGCTCCCACCCACCGCACGTCGTCTGCTGTCAGGCTGCCGTATTGCCCCTGGGCCAAGAGTAGAGCTGTGGAGGTCGAGGCCGCCACCAGAAGGCCGGTATCCTCATTCCGTTGCGCGACCGTCCGGGCGAACGCGACTCCTCCTCCCGCCCCCGGCAGGTTCGTCGTCCTAACTGCACCGGGCGAGATCTCGAGATCTCTCAAGACGCGTGCGATGGACCGGCAGGTCATGTCCCATCCGCCGCCCGCGTTCGCGGGAGCGATACACTCCCATCCACGGGTGCTGTCTATGGGGGAGCACGCGAGAAAGGTGGCACATACGAAGAGAGTTGCCCCCCCGGCCGATCGCCGGACGCCCGTCAGCATCCGTTCACGCGCCCAGTCATCGCCTTCGGCCTCTCCGTCGGTTGGTCGGTTTGCGCCTAGTTCCCCGGGTTGGCCCTGTAGTCCAGTGGTGGCGGCCGGTCGCCCACCAGCGAGATGTGCTGGTAGTTCGGGCCCCGCTTCTCGTCGAACTCCGCTCGAGCCTGTCGAATCAGGTCCGGGTTCATGAAGAGATCGACAGCGCTCATGGCGATTGTCTTGGCAGCGACGAGCATGCCTTTCGTTCCAATGGATGTGCCGCCGGCGGCGACTGCCTGCCATGAGTGTGAGGACGTGCCGGGGACCCAAGTGGCTGCCCGCAGTCCCGCGGTCGGGACTGCCCAACTGACATCACCGACGTCTGTGGAGCCTCCCCCTCGGCGCGCGCCCGTCGGGGCAGCGAATGGCTTCACTTCGGACGCGGCTGACATCGGCCTAGCGTCTTCCGGGAGCGATTCCCTGATCACTTCAGCGAAGCGCATCTCCTCGTCGGTGTACTCGACGCCACCCACCGTGGTCAGGTTCGCGTGGATGACCTGCGCGAGGGTCACGTTCGGGAGCAGGTTGTACACCCCGTTGATGATCTCGTACTCCATCTGGGTCTCGGTACCGAGCGCCGCGCCTTCCGCTGTGTCAACGAGTCGCTCGAAGAGTTCGCGCACCACGGCTGCGTCAGGGTGCCGGACGTAATGGTAGACCTCGGTAAAATCGGGGACCACGTTGGGGGCTGCGCCGCCGTAGGTGGTCACGTAGTGCATCCGCGTCGCCTCTGGGACGTGCTCGCGCATGAGGTTGACCATGTGGTTCATCGCCTCGACACCGTCCAGCGCCGAGCGTCCACGTTCCGGAGCTCCTGCCGCGTGGGCGCTGATGCCCCTGAAGCGGAACTTGGTCGAGATGTTTGCGAGCGAGGACACAGCGTCGGCCATGTTGTAGTCGCCTGCGTGCCAGTGCAGCACGATATCGACGTCATCGAAGAGTCCTGCCCGCACCATGTAGATCTTCCCGCCGCCGCCTTCTTCCGCAGGTGTTCCGTAGAGGCGAATCGTGCCTTCCTGCCCTGTCTTTTCGAGGAAATCACGCACGGCGAGTGCCGCTGCGGTGGATCCTGTTCCGAAGAGGTGGTGGCCGCAGGCATGCCCAGCCGACTTCGTGTCGATCGGGTTGCGTTCTGCTGTCCGGTCCTGGGTGATGCCTGGCAGCGCGTCGAATTCAGCCAGGATCGCGATCACCGGCTCGCCGGAGCCGTAACTCGCCGTGAATGCCGTCGGGATGTCGGCTACACCTGGGGTGACGTCGAATCCCGCCTCGGCCAGACGGGACTGCAGGAGTTGCGAACTCCGATGCTCCTGATAGCCCACTTCGGCCAGATCCCAGATCTCCATTGCCAGATCTTCATACTCGGAGGCGTGGGACATCACGTGATCCGTGATGAGTTGTTTGGCGTCTTGAGCAGCCAAGGGGGCAGCCGCGAACGCGACGAGGGCAGCAAGGGTCAGTCGACGCATGTGTCGAGTCTCCGACGAAAGTGAGGAAGGCGCTAAATCTACGGCGAAGCGGGAGCCGATTGCGAGGGTGGAGACGCCCCTCTGGGATGGCGGACCGCCGGAGGCTGGGCCACGTTACGCGCCCGCTCGAAAGCTGTGGTGAACCCGACGTCCGAGGATCGACGAGTGTCTTTGATGAAACGAATGAGCCGTGGGTCCATGGTCGCGCTGGTTTGCGGAACGATGGCGTGTGCTGGCCCGTCTACGGCTTCTCACGACGGGGTGGACCTCGTGCTGACCAACGGGAAGATCGTCACGGTGGACGATGCGCTCCCGGAGGCCGAGGCCGTTGCGATAAGCGGAGACCGTATCATCGCGGTGGGGACGAGCTCGGAAATCGATGCCATGATCGGTGAGGACACCGAGGTGGTGGATCTCGAGGGCCGCCTGGCGATCCCTAGCTTTATCGAAGGTCACGGCCACTACGTGCGCCTAGGCGAATCGAAGACCATCCTGGACCTGACTGTTGCCACCAGCTGGCAGGACATGGTGGACATTGTTGCTGAAGCTGTGGCGTCAGCACCTCCTGGCGCCTGGATCGAGGGGGCTGGCTGGCACCAAGAGAAATGGGCATCGACCCCGGCAGGATCGGTCGAGGGCGTGCCCACCCATCGCTCGATGACGGCAGTGTCTCCTGAGAACCCGGTCATGCTCTCGCACGCGAGTGGACACGCCGCGTTCGCGAACCTGATGGCCATGGACATGGCAGGCATCGACGAAGACACCGCTGACCCGATTGGTGGCACCATCGTGCGAGGCAACAACGGTGAGGCCACGGGACTCCTGCGCGAAAACGCCGATGCGCTCGTTTTTGACGTCATCGCGGAAGCCAAGGCCAAACGCTCTGAAGAAGAGCAATGGGACGAATTCGTGCGGTACGTCCAACTCGCAGGTGAAGAAGCGTTGTCTAAAGGTGTGACGACGTTCCACTCGGCCGGTCCGAACTTCGAGACGATCGATGCTCTCAAGCGCTTGGCGGACGAAGGTGCGCTCCCGATCCGCCTCTACTTGATGGTCCGGAACGAGAGCAACGAGTCGATGCGTGCTCGGCTCAGTGACTATTACATGGTCGGCTACGGAGACAACCATCTGACGGTGCGTTCTATCAAGCGTCAGATCGATGGAGCCCTCGGTTCCCATGGTGCGTGGATGCTGGACGAATACGAGGATCTGGAAACCATCGGCCTTACGGTTGAAGATCCGGATGACATTGCCGAGACGGCCGCGATCGCGTTCGAACAGGGGTGGCAGCTCAACACACACGCCATTGGCGATCGTGCGAATCGTGTCGTGCTCGACGTCTATGAAGGCGCGTTCGGTACTGCCGCCTCACCCGACCGACGTTGGCGCATCGAGCACGCGCAGCATGTGCACCCCGCCGACGTTCAGCGCTTTGCCGATCTCGGCGTGATCGCCTCGATGCAGGGCATCCACGCGACCTCGGATGCGCCGTGGGTGTTCGCACGCCTAGGGGTGGAACGGGCTGAGAGTGGGGCCTATCTGTGGCGGTCGTTCATGGACGCGGGTGTGGTCATCAACAACGGTACCGACGTTCCCGTCGAGGACATTTCTCCGATGGCATCGCTCGCAGCTTCCGTGGTCCGGCAGGACAAAGACGGGAACGACTTCTTCCCGGACCAGAAGATGACGCGAATGGAGGCGTTGAGGAGTTACACGATCAACAACGCCTTTGCGGCGTTCGAGGAAGATCTCAAGGGTTCGATCACCGTCGGCAAACTCGCTGACATCGCCGTGTTGGATCGAGACATCATGACGGTGCCGGAGCCAGAAATGGCCGGGGCTCTTGTGGACATGACCATTCTAGGTGGCGAGATCCGTTACCGACGGGGGAACTGATGCGGCTCAAGAATGCAACTTCGTGGATGATGGCTTTCGCACTGCTCGCCGCAGGATGCACTGTGGAAGAGCGAGCCGACCGGGACAGTGAAACCGCTTCCGCCCCGAAGCCCCGGAAGGAGATCATTCAACCCGAAGGAGTGACCCGGCTACCCGTTTTCTCCACTGCGGTCCGAAGCGGAAATCTCATCTTCCTCTCCGGCGCGATTGGCGCCTTGCCCAACGTCTTACCTCCGACGCTCATCGAGGGCGGCATCGTCCCAGAAGCCCGACTGGCTATGGACAATCTCTATGTGGGTCTCGAAGCCGCAGGATTAGGCTGGGAAGACGTTGTGAAATGCACTGTCTTCTTGGCGGACATGGTCGACTATGGCCCGTTCAACGAGGTGTATCTCGAGTATTTCCCATCCGATCCGCCCGCGCGCTCAGCGATGTCCGTGCGCGGGCTCGCGTTCGATGCGCGAGTGGAAGTGGAGTGTATCGCTGCCGTTCCTGAGGGGAGCTAACGCCGCGTCACTTCCTAATTGTCCCGTCCCCGTCCAGGTCGTGACGCCACCATACGGATCAGCGAGCCCGCGTTAACCCAGTTCGACACGAAAGCTGTCGGGACTGCCGACCTCTGGGTTGCCGTGGGGATGTAGGCTCTCGCCTCCGGCTGGGCTGCCTGGCACGTGCGTGATGCCCGTACTGCAAAAGTATGCTCCGCGCCCTCCGGTACGACCTAGGATGGCGGACCTATCCGATTCGTGGCGAGGATGTGCGGTCTTGGGTGGACATCCCTTGCCAGCGGTGGGATCCGTGGACGCCGGAGAAGGTCTGGGAGCTGCATGGTGATGTCGCCGAAAACGTTCTCCGCCGGATTCTGACGTATCAGGACATCGGAGGAGCTTCCGAGCGGAGGATCACGGACGCTGCGAAGGCAATCGAGCACGCTGGTCCTGCCGGAGAGTTCACCGAATCCATAACCGGTGACCGACGGTCCCTGTGGAAGATGGGGGAGGCCGGAACGATCGGCCTCAAGATCGCCTTGAATGAATTGGTTGAAAGGAGAACGCTCAATCTGGAGGTTCGGGTACTGGAGTTCTTTTGGAAGAAAAAAGAAGAATAAAGACCTGCTTTACTAAGCCACCATCACGATAAGTGCGTTCGGACATTTACTGATGTATCTAAACGTGGACCGATGACCCTTACGGTGCCACCAGTCTTTATTGATTCCAGATGCCCATCTCTAGTCTGATTTCTGCTCGTCTCCTCACAGACTCCATACATGATGCCGGATCCCCTAACTGATTGCATGTCCCCTTTCATAAGCTAGCTACTTCAATAGCTGGCTTGGTCCTGATTCAGGTCCTTCAATAACACAGAAATGGGATGAAGTTGTGATGAAAGCCAAGTGTGTTCATTCTTTCAGATCATTCTTGCTCTACCGTCTTCAACTAATGTGAATATTGTGTCGTTGTTCCATGACTGAGTGAATTCAATCATAGTAAAGTGACTTGGCCGTTTAGAGCGTAGAAGCATCACTTGATTAGTAATACTCATTAGATCATCTTTTTCTGCCTTGGATTCAAATTGGTACTTGCTGGGTATATACCAGATTCCTCGCTTCGTATTTATGTGTGCTGGGTAAGTCATCGTGTTAGCTCTTAGGTGCAGTGATCCTATTCTGAAATCAGAACCGTATCATTCTTTTCCTAAGAGCAAGGCCCCTGACGCCTAGAAACTGGATGCAATCCCACATATAGATATTTTGGATTGGAGCAAAATACGTAAGCACTATAAAGGTGCCGCCTGTCCTTTTACAAATGATTATCAACCGAGGAGTTAGTTGGATGGCGAATAACAAAATGCTAGAAGAACTAGACACGCAGATTGAGAACCTGAAAAAGCAGCGGGAAGCCGTTGTGGCCAAGGAGAAAGCAGATGATCTAAGGAAGGTGAAATATTTGTTGAAAACACACAGATTCACGTATAGCCAAGTGAAGAAGGAACTCGGCGTCGGAAGGGCTACGAAGAAATGCCAAATGTGTGGATCTGTGGCCGCAGGGTAGATCCACTCGTAGTATGAAGATGGATGAGCTTTGGTTGGCAGTAGACATGGTGTTAACCCGCTTGACCCTATGCCATCGAATATGCTAAAGCGTTGCAAGACAAGGGGATAGGGCGCATGACGGATATAACACGCAGAAACTTTGTATCCAGCAGTTCCAAGCTCGCGATGGGCGCCATGATCGTGCCTCGGAAGGTGCTGGGCGGGGTCGGTTACCAGGCCCCGAGCGACACGCTCAACATCGCGATCGTAGGCGCTGGCGGGATGGGCAACGGGAACGCCCGGGAATTGGGTTCGGAGAACATCATCGCCGTCTGCGACGTGGATATGGATTTCGTCGCGCGCAGGGCGGCCGAAGAAGCCGAGCCCGACGGAGAGGGGATGCCACGCGAGAAGGGCATCCGCTGGCGGGAACAGTTCAATGCTGCCCGGAAGTTCTCGGACTTCCGAGTCATGTTGGACGAGATGCCGGACATCGAGGCGGTTCTCATTGCAACGCCTGACCACGCGCACGCAGCGATCGCTGCTGCCGCGATGCGTGCGGGCAAACATGTCTACTGCCAAAAGCCGCTCACTTACACAGTTCACGAAGCGCGGGTCCTCCAGGAGTTGGCGGAGTCGACCGGTGTCGTGACTCAGATGGGGAACCAGGGACACTCCGGCGACGACGCGAGACTTCTGAATGAGTGGATTCAGGCAGGCGTGATCGGGAACGTGCACGAGGTCCACGTGTGGACGAATCGACCGATTTGGTCGCAGGGATTGTTGCGGCCGGCTCCATTCCCGGAGGACTTCGACCCGAACTCGACAGACCGGTCATGGTGGCCCGGATCCATCCAGGCCGCTCATGCCACGGGCCTACACGGAGACTTCGCGGTGCCTGCGGGGCTGGATTGGGACCTTTATCGGGCGTCTAACGCACAATCGGTGGACTATCACCCGATTTACCATCCCTTCCATTGGCGCGGTTGGACGGACTTCGGGGTCGGCGCGCTGGGTGATATGGGCGCACACCTCATCGACCACCCCGTGTGGGCGCTCGATCTCGGCCTGCCGACTGCGATCGAGGCCACGTCGACGCCATGGGGTGGCCCGGAAGACAACCCGGTCTCATACCCGATGGCGACCAAGGTGCACTACGAGTTTCCGCGTCGGGGTCTGCTCCCCGAGGTCGACCTCCACTGGTACGACGGTGGCCTTATGCCGAAGCGGCCGGAACACCTGCCGGATGACGTTCGATTGAACCGTGAGGGTGGTGTGATCTTCGTCGGTGAACGTGGGATCTTGATGCACAACACATACGGTCGGAATCCCCGACTTTACCCGGAGGCGCTGAACGAAGAGGCCGCCGCGGTGCCACAGAGCTACCTCCGCATCGAGGACAGCCACGAGATGAATTGGGCGAATGCCTGTAAGGGCATCGGGGAAGCGACGTGCCCGTTCTCCTATGCGGCTCCGCTCACCGAGACCATGCTCCTTGGGATCGTAGCGCTCCGCACTGGCCAAGGGTTCAAGATCCGATATGACGCCGAAAACATGCGCGTCACCAATTCCGAAAAAGCGAACGAGTACCTCGTGCGCGAATACCGCGAAGGATGGGCGATCTGATGCGTAGAGTTTTCCTCACGATCCTGGCGGCGCTGCTGGTCGGTGCACCTGCGGCTGCGCAAACGCACAACACGCTCAATGCCGCCGAGCGGGAAGCTGGATGGGAGCTGCTCTTCGATGGACAGACGCTCGATGGATGGCGCCGGTACGACGGTGAGCCGATGACCGATGGTTGGGCCGTCGAGGGGGGTATGCTGACCCATACCTCCGGTGGGCGCGACATCATCACAGACGACGCGTACACCGACTTCGAACTCTCGCTGGAATGGATGGTCGAAGCCGGTGGCAACAGCGGCGTCTTTTACCGAGCCGCGCTAGGGGAAGAGTGGGTCTACCACAGCGCGCCCGAGATGCAGGTACTCGATGATGCCGCCCATCGTGATGGTCAGAATCCTCTGACCAGCGCCGGATCCAATTATGGTCTCTATCCGGCCCCACGTGGCATCGTGAATGGTGCCGGGGAATGGAATTCGGCAAAGATCGTCGTGCGTGGTTCAGCCGTGGAGCACTGGCTGAACGGGACGAAGATCGTCGCGTACGAGTTCGGCAGCGCGGGTTGGTCTGAACTCGTAGCGAACAGCAAATTCAACGAATGGCCGGCGTACGGTCAGGCGGACCGCGGCCACATCGGATTCCAGGATCACGGCAACCGTGTCTGGTACCGAAACGTGAAGATCCGAGACTTGAGATGACCCTGGATAGGCGGTCGTTCTTGGCCGCGTTCCCGGGAGCAGCCCTCGCGGCTCGCTACGCGGGGGAGGGCCTCGTTCGTCGCCCCGCCCTCGATGCCGTTGGTGTCCAGATCTACACTTTGCGCACCGAGATGGCGGCCGATGCCGCCGGGACGCTCGCCGCTGTTGCGGAGATCGGGTATACCGAAGTGGAGCTCTTTGGCCCCTATGGTTTGGCAGGCCGTCAGATGCGGACCCAGTTGGACAATGCGGGGCTTCGAGCTGCCTCAAGTCACGTGAGCATTGGTGATGTACGTGATCGGTGGTCTGCGACGCTTGAGTCGGCGCAGGAGCTCGGTCAGGCGCTGATCGTCGTGCCGAGTCTTCCGGGCTCTGAGCGCGACTCCGAGTCACTCAGGAAGATCGCTGACGAGTTCAACTCAGCGGGTGAATCAGCGAAGGCGGCGGGGATGCGCTTCGGCTACCACAACCATCAGTGGGAGGTCACGCCCGGTTACGATGGCGTCCGCCCGATCGACATACTGATGGAGTACACGGACCCTGCCCTCGTCGATTGGCAGATGGACATCTTCTGGGCGGTGGACGGCGGCGCTGACGCGTTGGCGGAACTCGATCGCCATCGGGGCCGGATCACGAGTGTGCATGTGAAGGATCGGACGTTTTCAGGAGAAATGGTCGATGTGGGCGATGGCGTCATCGACTTCTCGGCCATCCTGGGTCACGCGGAGTCACTTGGCTTGACGCACCAGTTCGTTGAGCACGATCGACCGGCAGATGCCCTGGTGAGTGTCCGGAGAAGCTTCGCTGTCGTGAAGGCGTTAGGCCTCTAGCGAGATCCGGCGGCTCTGGATCTTAAGGGGGCGGGTCGCGGGGGTGGAGGGAGCGTGAGGAGCGTCCTGGTCTCGCTGGGCGGGGGTCATGGATCTAATCTTCGTCTCACGAAAAACCCCTCCTTAGTTCCTTCACTGCACGCCGAGGCCGATATGCGCAGCACCTCTCTTCTGATCGCGATCTCTCTCCTTGCCTCGGTAGGCACTCTTGCGGCGCAGGACCTCGTACTCACCAACGCCCATGTCGTGGACGTCGTGACAGGGGAGGTCAGCGCGCTCTCCACGGTGGCCATGAGCGACGGCCAAATTGTCAGCATCACGAGGGGCGGCGCTCAGCCCGCGTCGGGTGTCACGGTGATCGATGTGATGGGGCGTTATATCGCGCCGGGTTTGATGGACGCTCACGTCCACGTCGGGAACGCGGCCGATGCTCGCCGTGCGCTTCTTTCCGGGGTGACGACCATGAGAAGCATGGGCACTTCCCACTACGCCGATGTGGGTATGCGTGAGCTACAGGCGGCCGGACATCTCGAGGCCCCGCAGTATTTGGCAGCTGGATATCACGTGAGGCCGCCGGCCGCAGAGGCTTTCTTCCAGGATCACCCAGAGCTCGGCGACCTGTACGGTAAGCCGATCCAGGGAGATGCTGCGGTGCGGGCGATGACCCGAGCTCTCGTGTCGCGCGGCGTGGACTTCGTGAAGACCAATGCCACCGAGCGAGCCGGTCTGCCCAATACCGATCCGAGGAAGCAGTTCTACTCGCAGGCGGAGTTACGCGCGATCGTCGAGGAGGCAGCGGTAGGGGGTATCGGAGTGTCTGCACACGCCCACGGTGACGCGGGTGGACGGGACGCTGTCGTAGCTGGAGTCCGGAGCATCGAACATGGCACGTACCTAAGCCCTGAGACGCTCGGGATGATGGTCGAACGAGGGACTTACCTCGTGCCGACGATTGCGATCGTACGAGATCTGACGATTCCCGGCGGGGACTACGACAACGCGCCCCTCAACATCCGCGGGCGACACATGCTTCCACGCGTGCAAGAGATGGCGGCCAATGCACACCGGTTGGGTGTGAAGATCGTCGCCGCGACTGACACCGGGTACGGACCGGAGAGCACGACGACATTGGCGCACGAACTCCTCGAATTGGTGGGTATCGGGATGTCTCCACTGGAGGCGTTGCGTGCGGCAACGACCACGGCCGCTGAACTCTTCGGGTTGACCGATGTCGGCACGCTCTCCCAGGGCATGCAAGCCGACCTCATCGTCCTCGAGCGTAATCCTTTGGAGGACATCGGAGTCGTGCAGGATGTGCTGATGGTTGTGAGCGACGGTAAGGTGATCGTGCAGCGAGGTGACTGGCCCGGACAGAGGCCGATTTCTTAGCCGAATGCGTAGCGTAACGCCGCCCCACGCCTAAGTTGTCATCTTGACCAGATGGGGTTCCGAATCAGCGAGATGGCGAGGCGGTATGCGTAAAAAGGCCCAGCAAGACTACGACGTCATCATCGTGGGATCGGGCGCCGCGGGCGGCATGTGTGCCTACGTCCTGGCGTGCTCCGGAGTGAAGGTCCTCATGCTCGAGGCGGGTCGCGACTACGACCCTGTCACCGAGACGCCAATGTTCCAGATGCCGAAGGATGCTCCCATGCGCGGCGCTGGCACCCCGGAGAAGCCCTTCGGCTTCTATGACGCAACCGTGGACGGCGGGTGGGAGGTGCCGGGCGAACCCTACTCCAGCGCGGAAGGGACGGATTTCCAGTGGTGGCGCGCACGCATGTTGGGTGGTCGTACCAACCACTGGGGCCGCATCTCCTTGCGCATGGGTGAATACGACTACAAGCCCCGCCAGCGTGACGGACTCGGCTTCGATTGGCCCATGTCGTACCAGGACGTTGAGCCTTACTACGACAAAACTGAGATGCTGATTGGTGTCTATGGCTCCAACGAGGGCTTAGAGAACACGCCGAGCTCTTCGCCTGGCGTGCTTCAGCCGGCACCTGCGGCACGCGCGAACGAAATGCTCACGCAGCATCATTGTCAGGACCTCGACATCCCTGTCATCCCCGCGCATCTCGCGATTCTCACCGAACGCCAAGACGCGGACAGGTTGTCCCAGATCCTGTGGCCCAACAACCAGTTGGCCCAACGTGTCACGGCTGATTCCATGCGGTCACGTGCCGCCTGCTTCTTCGCAACGCCGTGCGGACGCGGCTGCTCCATCAAGGCGAACTTTCAGTCGCCCACGGTGCTGCTGCCTCCGGCGCTCGCGACTGGGAATCTCGACATCATCACAGACGCGATGGTTCGTGAGGTCACTGTAAACGCGCAGGGCAAGGCGACCGGCGTGCACTACATCGATAAAACGACGCGCTTAGAAGAGCATGCGAGCGCGCGGGTCGTGATTGTGGCGGCCAGTGCTTGTGAGTCCGCGCGTATCCTGCTCAATTCGAAGAGCAGTCAGTTTCCAGACGGTATCGGCAACGGCAGCGGCAACGTCGGGAAGTACATCATGGACACCGTCGGGGCCGGCCTGGGTGGACAGATCCCGGCGCTCGAGAACATGCCACCGCACAACAACGACGGTGCATCAGCCATGCATCTGTATATGCCTTGGTGGCTCTATCAGCAGCAGGACCGAGGGGAGTTGGATTTCGCCCGTGGCTATCACATCGAATTCGGTGGTGGACGCGGCGCTCCTGGGTTCGGCTTCATGGGCGGCCTCGCGGACTTCACGGACGGCTCGTACGGGACGCAGTTCAAGGAGGATTGCCGTCGCTACTACGGCTCCTTTATGTACTTCGCCGGCCGCGGCGAGATGATCCCGAACGAGGATTGTTACGCCGAGATCGACCCGAGCGGGACGGTGGACCAGTGGGGCATTCCAACACTGCAATTCCACTGGAAGTGGTCGGATCACGAACTGAACCAGGCGCGTCACATGCAGCGCACCTTCGCAGACATCATCGAGTCGATGGGTGGCAACGTGACGGGCACGGTTCAGGAGGACGGAGCGGACGCCATCGCCGCTCCGGGTGTGATCATCCACGAAGTGGGCGGCGTCATCATGGGTGCGGAACCCGAGAACTCGGTGCTCAACGAGTACTGCCAGTCTTGGGAGGTCGACAATCTATTCGTGACCGATGGCGGTGCATTCGTGTCCAATGCAGACAAGAATCCGACGCTTTCGATCATGGCCATCGCGTGGCGGGCTTCTGACTACATCGTCGAACAACTCGCGTCGAGGAGCCTCTGATGTCCAAGGACAAGAAGCGCTTCGAACTCCCTATCGTTGGGAATATGGATATGGACCGCCGGCAGGCGCTCAAGATCATGGCGATCGCGGCGGCTGTCCCCACGATCACGGGTTGTGATCCCGGTGAACCATCGCTGGATGTGGCCATCGCTCCAGCTCCTCCAACGAATCCGAAGGCGAAGGGCAACGCGTGGGACCCGGACTTGGTCGCCCCGATCGTGCCTTGGGACCGCACGCTCACCGACGACGAACTCGAAGGTCTGGCCACGATCTGTGACGTCATCATTCCCGCCGATGACCGTTCTCCCTCGGCGAGTTCTGTCGGTGCGCAGGATTTTATCGACGAGTGGGTGAGCGCCCCGTACGACGGCAACGAGCGAGATGGTGTGCTCATTCGAGGGGGACTCGTGTGGCTCGATCGAGAGTCCACGACCCGTTTCGGCGAAGGAATGCGCTTCCGTGATCTGTCGGGTGCGCAGAAGACGGCGATCTGTGACGACATATGCTATCTGCCCAACACCCCGGACGGGCTAGAGGCGGGCGCCCGCTTCTTCGACCGCGTGCGCTTTCTCACGTCGACCGCTTTTTGGACGACCACGGAAGGGATGACCGACCTAGAATACATCGGAAACATCCCGCTCACGCAGTGGGATCCACCGCCGACGGAAGTGTTGCAGCATTTGGGGCTCGCTTAGGACCCTCCTCTCAATCCGACAAAAATGACCGACTCCAATGTGAATTCCTCCCGACTGTTCTTAGGGAGCTGTGTTGCGCTCGTCGCAACATCCGTCGCGTTCGCGACCGTCGGCGCGATTATGCTCGCGCTCAAGCGTGAGTTCGTGCTCACCAACGAAGAGGTTGGCTGGATCGGAGGGGCTGCGTTGTGGGGCTTCGCACTCTCCCAGCTGGCGTTTGCTCCACTCGCGGATTCCATCGGGATGCGTGCGCTGCTGCGAATGTCGTTCGTCGCTCACCTGGCGGGTGCTCTCGTCATGATCTTCGCGACCGGATTCTCCACCCTATTCGCGGGCGCGCTCGTGATCGCGATGGGGAATGGCCTTGTCGAGGCGGCGTGCAATCCTCTGGTGGCGGCACTGTATCCTGACAACAAGACGGTAAAGCTGAACCAGTTCCATGTGTGGTTCCCGGGTGGAGTGGTGATTGGAGGACTCGCTGCTTTTGGACTCGATGCGATCGGTGTCGGTGCCTGGCAGGTCAAGATTGGGTTGGTGTTGATCCCGACCTTGTCGTATGGCTTCCTGCTGTTGCGCGAGCCGTTCCCGGTTACCGAGGGAGTGCAAGCGGGCGTGAGCTTTGGTGAGGCCTTCAAGGCCGCGTTCACGACTCCGCTCATGCTCGTCATGCTGATTGCGATGACCATGACCGCTTCCGTCGAGCTGGGCCCCAATCGTTGGGTGCCGGCGGTGCTCGAGGCCGGCGGGATGGCCGGGATCTTGGTCCTCGTCTGGATCAATGGACTCATGGCAGTCATGCGGTATCGGGCAGGGGCGGTTGTTCACAAGCTCTCGCCAACCGGCGTGCTGTTGGGTTCTGCGGTGCTGGCCGGTGTCGGGTTGCTCGCGCTGAGCTATGTGTCGAGCGGCATCGCCGTCTTCGGTGCCGCGACCGTGTTCGCGCTCGGCGTTTGTTACTTCTGGCCGACCATGCTGGGTGTTGTTTCCGAGAGAGTGCCGAAGAGCGGCGCGCTCGGACTCGGCCTAATGGGAACGGTGGGTATGGCGACTGTCGGACTTGTCGCTGCTCCACAAATGGGACGGATCGCAGACGAGTACGCCCATGATCAGATTCCGGCTGCAGAGGTCACTGTTGTGCTCGAACGCACAGCCATGGTGTTGGGCAACAGCCAAGACCCGGATGCCCAGGCGGCGGTGAGCGCCGCAGAAGGGGTGGTTCAGGAATTTGAAGTGTCCGGTTTGCTTCCCGCGCCGGCTACCGCGAATGCGCTTCGGTCCATTATCGCTTCAGATGCCGACGCGGATTTGATTGGACAGGCGCAAGCGATTCTAGGGCCCGCGGACAACTACGGAGGGAAGATCTCCTTCCGGTATATGGTCCCGTTGTGTGGCATCCTCATGTTGATTTTCGGAGCGCTTTATATGCGTGACCGAAGGACCGGGGGCTACCGGGTCGAGTCGATCGAGGCCGACGGGTGAAGCTCCGTCTCGGCATGGTAGGGGGTGGCCCAGGGGCCTTCATTGGCGCGGTCCACCGAATGGCAGCTCGGCTCGACGGACGGTACGAACTCGTTGCGGGTGCATTCTCTTCAGACGAAACGAAGTCCCGAGAGACGGGAGACGATTTGGAGCTGAGTCCGGATCGGGTCTACGGCTCCTATGAACAGATGGCCACGGCGGAGGCCGCATTGGGGGCAAACAGTCGCATTCAGGTCGTAGCGATCGTGACGCCGAATCATCTCCACTATCCCATCGCCAAGACGTTTCTCGAGCACGGTATCCATGTCGTGTGTGATAAGCCGCTCACGACGACTCTCGCCGACGCGGAGCACCTGTGTACTCTCGCTGCGGAGAGCGGGCTCGTATTCGCGCTGACCCACAACTACACCGGGTATCCGATGGTGAAGGAGGCCCGAGCACGGATTCAGGCTGGTGAAATCGGATCGGTACGGAAGGTGGTGGTCGAGTACTCACAGGGATGGCTGTCCACGCTTCTTGAAGCGGAAGGGCAGAAGCAGGCGTCGTGGAGAAGTGACCCGGAGCAGGGCGGCCCGTCTGCGGTCCTCGGGGACATCGGGTCGCACGCGCACAACCTCGTGCGGTACGTCACCGGCCTCGAAGTCCAACGGCTCTTTGCTGACCTCGGTACGGTGGTTGAGGGTCGTGAACTTGATGACGACGCTACGGTTCTTCTGGAGTTGGATGGAGGTGTGCGCGGTCTGCTCTTCGCTTCACAGATTGCGACCGGTGAACGAAATCACCTGCGCCTGCGTGTCTACGGAAGCGAAGGTGCCTTGGATTGGTCACAGGAGGATCCGAACCGCCTGCGCTTGATCAGTCCGGATGGGTCTGAGCGCGTCTTTTTTCGAGGTGCGGGAGATCTCTCTGCGGCGGCGGTTGAGCATACTCGGCTCCCCGGCGGACACCCGGAGGGCTTCATAGAGGCTTTCGCCAACGTGTACCGGAATGCAGCGATCGCGATCGAATCGGGTGTGACGGGCGGTGATTTTCCGTCCGTACAAGACGGAGCCCACGGAGTTCATTTCATTCACTCCGCGGTCGCGAGCCACAAAGAGGGTCAGTGGGTTGCGGCCGCGTATTCACCACCGGCAACGTCATGAGCAGACCCGTCACACTCTTCACAGGCCAGTGGGCCGATCTCCCTCTTTCTGAACTGGCAGAGAAGGCTGCAGCGTGGGGATACGATGGCCTCGAGTTGGCCTGCTGGGGCGATCACTTTGATGTGGTTCGGGCCGCGGACGATCCCAGCTACTGTGTCGCTCAACGTGAGATGCTTCAGTCTCACGGACTGGATGTATTCGCGATCAGCAATCACCTGGTCGGCCAGGCCGTGTGCGACATCATCGACGACCGGCACGAATCGATCCTTCCTGCCCATGTGTGGGGTGACGGGGATTCCGAGGGTGTGCGTGGCCGCGCTGCGGAAGAGATGAAGCTGACCGCCCGCGCCGCCGCGAATCTGGGCGTTGAGGTGGTGAACGGATTCACGGGCAGTGCCATCTGGCATCTCCTGTATGCGTTTCCTCCGGTGACCCCCGCAATGATCGACGAGGGGTTCGAGGATTTTGCAGATCGCTGGAACCCCATTCTCGATGTGTTCGATGAAGTGGGTGTCCGGTTCGCGTTGGAGGTGCATCCCACGGAGATCGCATTCGACATCAGCACCGCGGAACGCGCGCTGGATGCTCTCGATCATCGAGAGGCGTTTGGCTTCAACTACGACCCGAGTCACTTGGCCTATCAGGGAGTCGACGTCGTCGGATTCATCGACTCGTTCGCAGAGCGTATCTACCACGTGCACATGAAGGACGTGTGGTTTTCCGATCAGCCCATGCGGTCCGGGGTCTTCGGGGGGCACCTCCCGTTCGGGCACAAAGACCGCTTCTGGGATTTCAGGTCACTTGGTCGCGGGCATGTGCCGTTCGAGGAAATCTTAAGGGCGCTCAACCGCGTAGGGTACGACGGCCCGCTCTCTGTAGAGTGGGAGGATTCGGGGATGGATCGGGAACATGGGGCGGAGGAAGCATGTGACTTCGTTCACTCCATGGACTTCCCAGCTTCGGGTGCCGCCTTTGATGCAGCCTTTGCTGAGGGTAAGAATGGGTGAATTTGCAGTCTTCATCCTCATCATTTTCACTGCGGTGTGGAGTTCGATCGGCTTGGGCTGGTTCATGTTCGGGCGCAATAAGGAGATCGAGAGTGGCGACGGTAACTCGGATCTCCTCCTTCATTCCGTACGCGAGGAACTAGAAGCCGTCTCCACACGCCTGATGCGGGTCGAGGACGATCTCAGCTTCTTCAATGAACTGCACGCGCCGGAAGCGAGGTCTGCGTTGGCGAAGTCGAGTGCTGCCAGTTCCGCGATTGAGCCCGCCACCCCAGAACCCGCCCCGCCCGCGGAGGACCCTGCGTGAGAAGTGCGCTGGTCCTGGCGTGCTCAGTGGTCAGCGTGGCCCAAGTAAGCGCGCAGAGCGCAGGAGATCTCAGGACTGAGAGCATCCCGGGCACTGAGGTGACGTTCGATCTCGCGTTCGTCCCGGCCGGGTCATTTTTGATCGGGTCTTCAGACAACGAGGCCGGCCGCGACGACGATGAGGGCCCCCAGCGCACGGTACGGCTGTCGGCCTTCTGGATGAGCACCACGGAAGCCACCTATGACGCCTTTGCTGTCTTCCGATTCCGTCGCTTGGACGACAACATCGCCGCGCCGGGAGATGTGCTCTTCGATGCCGATGCGATCACCCGGCCTAGCCCGCCGTACGAAGACCCTGCACACGGAATGGGAGGGAATGGCTTCCCGGTGACGGGCATGACACGCCTCTCCGCGCTGCGTTTTGCGAGGTGGCTGTCGGAGAAGACCGGGCAGCTGTATCGACTCCCGACTGAGGCAGAGTGGGAGTACGCCTGCAAAGCAGGCGGTGGAGTGCTGGCGGGGGAGCCCTGGTACGAGAACAACAGCGGAGGTGTGTACCATGCGGCCGGGACCGCGTCCGCGGACGGTCTGGGGATCCACGAGCTGCAAGGAAATGTCGCCGAGTGGGTCATGGACAGTTATTCAGCCGATGCGTACGCCTCCCTAGGAGAGGGTGCCCAGGATCCTCTAAACGGGACTCCCGCCCGTGGCCGTGGCCTCGTCCGCGGCGGCGCCTTCGACGATCCGCTTGATCGACTCCGGTGCGCGGAGCGATTCCCGGAGGCGTCTGCATGGAAGGCACGCGATCCACAGATGCCGAAAAGCCGCTGGTGGAACACCGATTCGCCACATGTGGGATTCCGGTTGGTGACCCCGTCAGGCGAACACACGATGGATGAGATCCGCGCGTACTGGGCGGAAATTTTGGGCGCGTAGTACATTGCGCGCGCGGTAATCGGAAACAATGAGCACCCGCATCGCAGCGGGGGAGAGATGAGATGGACAGGCGAGACTTCATGAGAGCGAGTACCGCGGCGGCAGTAGGCGGCCTATCGCTGAGCAGTGTAGCGCCGCTTCGGGCGCAGGCTCCTACGTCGGATGCTCTCCGGATCGGACTCATTGGTTGTGGCGGCCGGGGCACCGGCGCCGCGTTCCAGGCGCTCAGCACGAGCCAAGACGTGAAGCTCGTCGCAATGGCAGACGCGTTCGCCGACAACGTCGAACGGAGCTATCAGACGCTCACGGGTGACCGCGATGACTGGGGAGACGGGATCGACATCCGTCCCCGGGTCGACGTGCCCGAAGCCAACCGTTTCTCAGGGTTCGATGCATATGAGAAGCTGATCCCGCTCGTGGACGTCGTTCTCATCGCCACACCGCCTGGGTTCCGCCCGATTCATTTCGCCGCCGCTGTAGACGCGGGGAAACACATCTTCATGGAGAAGCCGGTCGCGACGGATGCGCCGGGGGTCCGTGCCGTGCTTGCGGCGGCTGAGAAAGCCAAGGCGCAGAAGCTGAACGTGGTTGTGGGCCTGCAGCGCCACTATCAGACCGTGTATACCGAATGGGTGGATCGGATTCACGCGGGCATGATCGGGGATGTGGTCCTCGGCCGGGTCTACTGGAATGACGGAGGTGTGTGGGTCCGCGAACGCAAAGAAGGCCAGACGGAGATGGAGTACCAGATGCGCAACTGGTACTACTTCAACTGGCTGTGCGGCGACCACATCGTGGAACAGCATATCCACAACCTGGACGTCGCCAACTGGGTCATTGGTGGACATCCGGTCCGTGCCCAGGGCCAGGGTGGTCGCCAGATCCGGAACGGCATCGACCACGGCGAGATCTTCGATCATCACATGGTCGAGTTGGAGTACGAAGGTGGTGCACGTGTCCTCAGTCAGTGCCGGCACCAGCCGGACACGATGCGGCGGGTCTCGGAGGCCTTCCACGGCACGAACGGAACGGCACCAAGGCCGGGTCTGCTGAAGTCGAACTCCGGGCATACGTTGTTCGAACACGATGCCGAGGGGGACCCGAACCCATATCAGGTCGAGCATGACGAGCTCTTCGCCGCCATCGCGGCGGGAGAGTACAAGTACGCCGACGCCGAGCGTGGTGCGACCGCCACCATGACCGCAATCTTCGGTCGGATGGCGACGTATTCCGGTCAGATGATCGAGTGGGAAGAGGCACTGAATTCGGACCTCAGTATCATGCCGACTACGTATGCATTCGACGCGAACCCGCCGGTGATGCCCGACGCGCATGGTCGCTACGCGATTCCAACTCCTGGAGTCACGCGGGCGTACTAGCGCGAGAATCTGGTGATTCTTCCACGTAGCAGCGCGAGGGCCGTGGCCAGTCTGGTCGCGGCTTTCGCATTTGTGTTCGGACTGCTGGGGGCGGATGGGCTGGCCGCCCAGACTCCTGAACGGTTCGAATTCTCCGAAGTGCATATGGGGACGGAGTTCCGAATCGTGTTCTACGCCTCAGGCGCTCAGGCTGCTGACGCCGCCGCGCGTTCGACCTTCGCGGCACTCGCCCGCCTCGACTCGCTCTTCAGCGACTACCGCGACGACAGTGAAATCGCAGAAGTCGCGGCGAGGGCCGGTTCGGGTGCGCTGCACGTGGCGAGCCCTGAGTTGACGAGCTTGCTGACGGAGGCCGTCCGTTGGGCCGAACGAAGTGGCGGAGCGTTCGACCCTACGCTAGGCCCACTCACGAAACTGTGGCGTTGGTCGGCGCGCCGAGGCGAGCTACCAGATTCGTCACGTCTCCACGAAGCGAAGTCCCGAGTCGGTTTCGAAGGCCTACGTATCGAGCCTTCGGGTGGGGTGGCGTTAGTGCGATCAGGCATGTCACTGGACCTGGGCGGCATTGCAAAAGGGTTCGCGGGCGATGTGATGCTGGCCATCTTAGCTGGCTACGGTGTCGAGGCGGCGTTGATCGACGCCGGTGGTGATTTGGTAGCCGGCGCGGCTCCGCCCGGTACTGATGGATGGCGTGTCAGCGGCTCGAACGGTGCTGTCCTGCTACTGGCCCATGGGGCGGTAGCGACGTCCGGGGATCGGTTCCGGTACCTGGAGGTCGATGGCGTGAAGTACTCGCATATCGTGGACCCGAGGACCGGGTTGGGCGTGGTCGATGTGCCGACCGTGACAGTGCTGGCCCCGAACGGCACGACAGCCGACGTTCTGGCGTCGGCCCTCTCTATTATGGATCCCGAAGACGGCGCTGACCTCCTAGCGAGTGTCGAGGGTGCCCGTAGGCTTGAATCTCAAGGAACGCATCGATGAAACGACGTGACTTTGTACGGACGACCGTGGCGGCTAGCGCTTTGGCAGCGACTGGAGCTGAGGCGATTGCTGCCGAGTCCTTGGACGCTCCGAGTTCGGCTTCCATTCGCGAACCCTTCAGCGTCGATTTTGCACCCCATTTCGGGATGTTCCGGCATCACGGTGGTGGTGACCTCATGGGCGAGCTCCGCTTCATGGCAGATCAAGGTTTCCGGTCGCTCGAAGACAATGAGATGCGGAACCGTCCTGTAGCGGAGCAGGAACAGATCGCCACCGAGATGAGCCGACTGGGCATGCGCATGGGTGTTTTCGTGGCGCACACCATTCATTGGACTGAACCGAACATGGCTTCCGGGAATGCCGACAAGCGTGCCGAGTTCTTAGAAGAGATCAGAGCCTCCGTCGAGGTAGCCAAGCGATCCAACGCGAAGTGGATGACCGTGGTGCCGGGTCATGTCGACCTGCGTCTCCATCCAGACTATCAGACGGCCAATGTGGTGGAGACGCTCAAGCAGGCTTCAGCGATTTTGGAACCGCACGACATCATCATGGTCCTAGAGCCGCTGAATCCGCGGAACCACCCGGGCTTGTTCCTGAAGGGTATCCCGCAGGCGTTCCAGATCTGTAAGGCCGTGGATAGCCCGTCGTGCAAGATCCTCGATGACCTGTATCACCAGCAGATCACCGAAGGGAATCTCATCCCGAACATCGACGCTGCATGGGACGAGATCGCGTACTTCCAGATTGGTGATAATCCGGGGCGGAAAGAGCCGACCACGGGCGAGATCAACTACCTCAACGTCTTCCGGCACATCAAGGCGAAGGGCTTCGACGGGATTCTCGGCATGGAGCATGGGAATTCGCAGCCTGAGGCGGCGGGCGAGATTGCGGTGATCGAGGCGTACCGGGCGGTTGACCCGGGATAGACCCATCGGGAGTCTCCGAGCGTCGAGATCCACACCCTGGCGTATACGGCGCGATTCCTCAACAATCAGATCCCCGCGGACGTCTTTGATGTACAGACCCATGCGGTAACGACCATGCGCCGCGGCGCATCCCAACCCCACTGCGAGATAGCACCATGACGCTCCGACGTTTCTTTCTTCTCACCGTGGCGACACTTCTGACGGCGGCGCCTACGTTTGCCCAGGAACTGACGCTCGACGAGACACTGCTCGAAGGATTTGAGTGGCGATCGGTCGGCCCGGCCAATATGGCCGGCCGAGTCACGGACATCGAAGGCCTCCCGGGTCCTTCCAAGACCTTCTACGTCGCTCAGGCGGCGGGTGGTATCTGGAAGACGACCAACAACGGGATCACGTTCCGGCCGCTCTTTCAGGACGAGCGAGTCACGGCCATGGGCGATCTCGCGATCGCGCCGAGCGACGTGAACCAGATCTGGGCGGGAACCGGTGAGGAAGACTCACGGAACTCGATCTCACCGGGTGGTGGGATTTACAAATCCATGGACGCTGGACTGACTTGGGAGCTGAAAGGCCTGGAAGACACCGAGCACATTGGGAAGATCCTGGTGCACCCGACCAACCCGGACGTCGTATGGGTGGCGGGGCTCGGACCGTTGTGGCGTGAGGGTGGCGGTCGCGGCCTCTACAAGACGTCGGACGGTGGTGACACGTGGACGCAGGTTGCGTCGGTCAGCGAACGTGCCGGCTTTGTCGACATCGCGATTCACCCCCGGAACCCCGACGTACTCTTCGCGACCAGTTGGGAGCGTGTTCGTGGACCGTACTACCTGCAGTCCGGTGGACCGGGCAGTGCGCTGTGGAAGAGCACCGACGGTGGAGACACCTGGGAGCGCCACGAAGCCGAAGGCATCCCGACCACCGACAAGGGTCGGCTCATGGTGGCGTTCGCGCCCAGCTACCCGCGCGTGATGTACATGATGGTCGAGGCCGCACCCGAAGAAGGGTCTGAGGATGCGAACCAGAACGGCCTTTATCGCTCGGACGACGAGGGCGATACCTGGGAGAAGGTGAACAGCTACAACTCACGGCCCTTCTACTACTCGGGTGTGTGGGTCGACCCGATGAACCCGGACCGCGTCTACTTTTCGTCGTTCCGCTATTCGGACGACGGCGGACGGACCGCGGGTGCTGCGGCGCAGCAGGTCCACGTCGACTTCCACGCGATGTGGATCGATCCGAACGACCCGGAACGCTTCGTCGTCGGAAACGACGGTGGCATCGGGGTCTCCTTCGACAAGGGCGGCAACTACTGGTTCCCGAACAACATTGCTCAGGGCCAGTTCTACAACATCAGCTACGGCATGGAGACGCCGTACACCGTGTGCGGCGGACTCCAGGACAACTACTCCTGGTGTGGCCCGAGCCGGAAGGCTCAGGGTGGCATCACGAACCATGACTGGTTCCAGGTGAGTGGTGGCGACGGATTCGTGACGCAGCAGGATCCGCGGAACCCGGACATCGTGTACTCGGAGTCCCAGGGTGGGAACATGGGTCGCTCCAACCTGGCGACCGGTGAGCGCGTGTCGTTCGGTCGTCCGAACTGGCGCGACTCATATCGTGAGATTCAGGACCAGATCGCAGAGCTGTGGCCGGACTCGACGCAGCCCATGCCGTCTCAGCACTCGACTCGGATCGCAGAGCTGACTGAGATGGCCACTGCGGATTCCACCAGCATGCAGATCCGCTACAACTGGAACACTCCGTTCTTCCTGTCGCCGCACAATCCGGATGTGGTTTATGCGGCCGGCAACCGGGTCATGAAGTCGATGAACCAGGGCGATGACTTTGAGGTGATCTCTCCGGACATGTCGCGGGGCGATGCGGAGAAGATCCGCATCAGCACGACGACAACGGGTGGTATCACGCCGGATGCGACAGGCGCAGAGACGTTCGCGACGGTCACATCGCTGAATGAGTCGCCAGTCCGAGCCGGTCAGCTGTATGCCGGTACGGACGACGGGAACCTCTGGGTTTCATCAGACGATGGTGGGTCCTGGGTGGACGTCACCGAAGCGACCTCGGATTTGGTTCCGGACGGCTCCTACGTGAGCCGTATCGAGCCATCGAAGCATGTGGCCGATCGGTTCTACGTGACGTTTGACAACCACCGCCGAGGTGACTTCACCCCATATGTGCTCGTCTCCGAGAACAACGGGGAGAGCTTTAGCTCGATTTCGAGCGACCTGCCGACCGGCAAGCCTGATTTCGCTCATGTGGTCCGTGAGGATCATGTGAACCCGAATCTGCTCTTCGTGGGGACGGACGTGGGCGCATACGTGTCACTGGATCGCGGCGACTCGTGGCAGAGCTTTGCAAACGGGCTGCCGACTGTGCCCGTGCACGATTTGCAGGTCCATCCGCGTGATTCAGAACTGATCGCAGGTACGCATGGTCGGTCGATCTGGATCGTGGACATCGAGCCGCTGCAGCAGCTCTCGGCCGGTGTGGTGGCTTCTGCGGCGCACCTGTTCGAGCCTGCTCCGGCCTACCAATTCGGTGGACGTCGGACGGGTGGTGAGTTCACCGCTCAGGCGTACTTCTCCATGTCGAACCCTGGTAGCGGGGCCGAGTTCAGGTACTGGCTCGGAGAGGACTCGAACGAGAATGCCGAGTTGGTGATCACCGACTCGAGCGGCGAAGAACTGACGACGATCAACGGTCAGAGCTCGAAGGGTCTCCACAGGGCCGTGTGGAACATGAACGCGGCTTCGACGCGGCTTCCGCTGTCACCGTCTGAGATGCGTGACTCGATTGCGGTCGAAGCGCGCCTCTCGGTGGTGGTCGATTCGTTGCTCGAAGAGGGCGAGGAAGAAGAGGACGTGGCTGAAGCGGTTGAAAACCTGCGCAACGCAGGTGGCGGGGGCTTCAACTTCGGTGGCCGTGGTGGAGGCGGTGGAGGCGGTGCTTGGCAGGATCGCCCCGCGGAAGGTCGCGCGCAGGCCGGTGGTGGTGGCGGTCGCGGCTTTGGGGCGACGCCGGCCGGCGGGGGCACGCTGCAGCAACGCATCCAGAACGCGGTGCGCCCGCAGCCTGCAGGGCGAGGGCGTCGCGGTCGTGGCGGTGGTGGGCTCTTCCCGGGCCGCAGCGAGCAGAACGGTCTGGTCGAGCCCGGCACGTATACGGTGACGTTGAAGGTCGATGGCGAGGAGTTCTCGCACACCTTCACGGTGGGCCGAGCCGACACGGCTCCGATCTGGCAGTAGTGTAGGCGCCGGCAGAAGACGCCGGAGTTCAACAGCGGAAGCCCCGTCCGGATTCGTCCCGGCGGGGCTTCTGTGTGTTCGGACTTTCCGGGTCGATATGCTGGCAGGTAGTATTGCTGCCCGGGCGCGTGGCGTCCGAGATCATGTTCTTTGTCGTGGAGTCCCCGTCATGCGCCGTTTCATCCCCTCCCTCCTTGTGGCTGCGACTCTCGTATTCGCCGCCGCGGCGGACGTCGCCGCTCAGTTCCCGCCTGCGTCGCCGGAACAGCGGGCCGCTGGCAGCCGCGTCACGGAAATCCGCTTCGGTACTGAACAATTGACGGTGCAACGTGGTGAGACAGCCACGCTCGCAGTGCAGCTGCTCGACGCCGATGGAAATCAGGTGGAAGGCGCCGTCGCGGTCGTCTTCGCGCAGGTAGGCGTTCAGCCGAGGTTCTCGACGATCGCAGGTCCGACGATCGAACTGTCTGGAGAGCAGCCTTCGGAGGGCTCTTTGATGGGCGTGGTGATGGTGCCGGAGGCCGAGAGCTCCATGATGGGCGTCTCGGGCGTCCGGCAGATTGGGATGCTGCCCGCAATCGTGTTGGACTATCCTGCTTCAGATCTCGAGGTCGGCGATCTCGAGTATGCGGTGTATGCCGGGACGTCTCAGCAGATGTCTGGCCGGGTTCTCACGACCGAAGGCACCGAGCATACCTCCGCTTCGATCTCATGGTCATCGTCCGACGCATCTGTGGCGACGCTGACTGAGGGGGGTGTCCTCACGGGTCGGTCTGGCGGAAGCGTGACCCTCACCGGAATGAGTGAGAACGGGGTGTCTGCCTCGACGTTGCTGACGGTCATGGAGAACCCCGTTCGGAGCGTCACGATGGAGCCTGCTTCGGCGCGAGCACGAACCGGAGACGTCGTCGACTTCGACATCGTGGCACTGGATGCTGGGGGCAACTCGGTGACGGACATCGCGATGGACCTGGCCGTTATCGGGCTGGATGGAGGTGCTGGCTTCGTCTACGCGGATGGGACGTTCGTGGCGGAGAATCCGGGCGCGTACAGGGTCCTGGCCACGACGGGTACCGCGACCGCCATCGCGGTCGTGGAAGTCGTGGAACGCGAGGCTGCGGTCCCTGTGGAGTTGATTTCACACGCCCCTGTTTCGCAGGTGGCAACGAGCGACTTGTGGGTCTTTGAAGGCGTGAATGGGCGCGACTACGCGTACACGGGCACACACGCCATGGGTGGCGGTGAGCGGATGTTCGCGTGGGACGTGACGGATCCCGCCAATCCGACTCTGACCGACTCGGTCGTCGTGAACGCACGCGTCGTGAACGATGTGAAGGTGAGCGACGATGCTTCATGGGCCATCATCACACGCGAGGGCGCGAGCACGCGTCGCAATGGAATCGTCGTGCTGGATCTTGAAGATCCGGCGCACCCGACTGTCATGGCTGAGTTGACCGATAGCCTGACTGGCGGAATCCACAACGTGTGGATCATGGGTGACGTCGTGTACGCCGTGAACGACGGCACCAGCGCGATGAACATCATCGACATGAGTGATCCTGCGAATCCGTCGCTCGCGGGTCGCTGGGAACTCCGGCCGGGTGATACGGACAAGTCGCTCCACGATGTGTGGGCTGAGGACGGCTATGCCTACCTGTCCTATTGGGACGACGGACTGGTGATTCTGGATGTAGGCGCTGGGACACACGGTGGGACAGCAACCGAGCCGACCTTCGTGTCCAGCATCGCGTATCCAGCGGGGAACACGCACGTCGCGTGGCGGGATCGGGACTACGTCTTCCTCGGGGATGAGATCGGGACAGCAGACGGCATGCGCGGCTACATCCACGTCATCGATGTCAGCGACATCGACAACCCAGTCGAGGTCGCCAAGTACGACCTGCCCGAGGCGGGTGCGCACAACGTTTGGGTCGCAGACGAGACGTTATACGTGGCCTACTACCAGGGTGGCTTACGGATGATCGACGTCAGCGGCACGCTGCGCGGTGACTTGTATAGGCAGGGTCGCGAGATCGGCATCTTTCGCACGTCGGCCGGTGAAGGGGAGGGGATGGTGCCCAATTCGCCACAGGCGTGGGGTCCTCAGGTTTTCAAGGGGCACGTCTTCGTGAGTGACATGTTCAGCGGACTTTGGGTGATCAAGCACGCGAAGCCGCGTCCCATCACGTTTTAGACATCGGTCACGTTTCGTTGCGACTTCGTTCTAAGGGATCAGTCGTCATGCTTGTCAGCTCTCAGTTGCGAAGTGTCGTGAGAGCTTTCGTCCTCGCACTCGCGGTGATGTGGACATCTCCTGCGTGGGCCCAGGCGCAGAAGTCGCCGACGTATTGGGTCTACGTCGCGAACGAGTCGTCGGACATCGTTTCAAAGGTGCGCTTCGACGGGGAGGAGGTTGTCGAGGATGAGGCGATCGAGGTGGGCTTCCATCCAATGGATCTCGACGGCGCCCACGGCATTACGGTGTCACCGTCAGGGGAGTATTGGTACGTGTCGATCGCGCACGGACAGCCGTACGGCCAGGTCTGGAAGATGGAGACCGCCACCGATGCGTTCGTCGATTCGGCGGTAGTCGGACTCTTTCCGGCAACGATGTCGATGACACCCGACGGATCATCGCTCTTTGTCGTGAACTTCAACTTGCATGGCGATCACATACCGAGCTCGGTGTCGGCCGTGTTCACCCCAGTGATGCAGGAGCTCTCCCAGATCGAGACGTGTGTGATGCCTCACGGGAGTCGGGTGAGCAACAACGGCATGCGTCACTACTCGACGTGCATGATGTCGGACCGCTTGGTAGAGACCACCATTTCGGAGCTTAGCGTGTCCCGGAAGATGATCCTCTCGGCCGGTCACGAGGGCATCGCGCATGACGAGACCGGCGGGATGGTTGGCATGGATGGAATGCGTGGGATGGGCGGCATGTCAGGCATCGCCATGGGCGGAGAGGGTGTATGCAAGCCGACTTGGGTCGTCGTCTCCCCGGACGACACGCGCCTCTACGTGCCGTGCAATGGCCGAGGTGACGTGCTTGAGATCGATGCCGAGTCGATGACGCTACTACGTAAGTGGCCGGCTGGGCGTGGACCCTACAACGCTGACATCACCCCAGACGGATCGAAGCTGGTCGTCACGCTGAAGGGTGAGCAGGCGGTTGCAATCTACGATGTAGCGTCTGGCGAGGAGACGGCTCGGCTTGCTACGAGCCAGCCCGTAACACACGGAGTCGTGATCAGTCCGGATGGACGATACGCCTTCGTCACCAACGAGGCCGTAGGGGCCACGCGCGGAACGATCGATGTAGTAGATCTACTCGAGGAGCGCATTGTTGCCTCCACAGAGTTGCACTACCAGCCCGGCGGAATCGGGTTCTGGAAGATCGAACCAGCGGGGTCGTAGCAATCCTCGGCGATCTAGTCTGCTTCAGCCCTTCAGCGCGTGCTCCATGAGCGAGATGTCTTCGGCGAAGTCGTTCGGATCCAGCGGGCCGAACGAGAATCGGAAGAAGTTCCGCAACGGGGACGCGTCGCCGCGCCGGGCCATGTCACAGTCCGTGCCCATGAGTACTGCGGCACCGAGGGGGAAGAGTCGGTCGTTGAGCTCCGCTGCGGTCAGCCCGTTAGGGAGCCTGCACCAATGGTAGAAGCCCCCGTCTCCTGAGAAGAGCTCCAGGCCCAGCTTGCTGAACGCATCACCGTAACGATCTCGCTGCTCCTTGTAGAAGGCAGGCACCGCCTGACGTGCCATGGCGACACGGTCCTTCTCCAACAACTCGAGTGCATACAGCTGTGAGGGGTGTGAGACTCCACCCATTCCGAACGAGGAGAAGTTGCTCAGGATCTCGACGTGCTCTTTCGAACCGATGAGCCAGCCGATTCGAATGCCGGGCGACTGAAGCCCTTTGGTCGCGGCCCCGATCACCAGCAGGTCGGACTCGTCGATGTTCTTCACATACTTGAGTGCGCTCACCGGCGGGTCATGGAAGAACTCGTATGCCTCGTCGACCAGGACACCGGTGCCGCCAGATTCCGCGGCGGCCACGAGTGCCGCGAGATCCTCTTCAGATCGCGTGATACCGGTCGGGTTACACGGGTTGCTCAGCACGACCATCGACCGGCCTTCACCTGCCATGTAGTCGGCGACCGATGGCGCGAAGCCGTTCTCGACGTTGCTGTCTACCAGTTCATAGCGTTTCCCCAACCGTTCCAGCATATCGTAGTAAGGCGTGTACTCTGTGGATGCGATGCGGACCGTGATGTCCGGGTCGAGGAAGAGAAGCGAAGCGATGATGGCCGGGCGCCCCCCGGCGAAGACGATGACGTTCTCCGGATCAAGGTCGCACCCATACGCGTGGTTGTAGTATCCGGAAATCGCCTCACGCAGTGCAGGGAGTCCCCACGCCTTAGGGTACATGAGGTGTGTGGAGTCGATGTCCACAGAGGTCGGCATGGGTGGGCCGCCGGGGAGTTGCACCGTGCGTGGAAACCCCTGGCTCCACGGGTGGGTGCCGGGCTCGCCCATGTACGTGCCGAACGCCTCCAAGAAGGCGTATAGGGTTTCGTAGATGCCCATGGGGCGGACGTACTTGAGTAGCGACATGAAACGAACGACTCCGGTGAGAATGCCATGGTGTGAAGGCCGGAAGGTTGTCGGGTTCACAGCAAGGAGCAAGCGTCGCATTTGGAGTTGGCGCTGTATGTTGTGGTCATGACATCTCTTCTGAGCGATGTGCGCAAAGCAGCACTCGTTGCCGGCCTCCTCGCCCTGGCTGTCTACGCGAATTCCCTCGGGAACGGCTTCGCGTACGACGACGCGCATATCATTCTGGAGAATACGGATCTCCAGAGCCTGGAGACGCTCCCGGGTGCGGTCTTCAAGCCTTATTGGCATGGGCACGATGAAGAAGTGCAGCTCGGGTTGTGGAGGCCTACAACGACGCTGGTTCTCGGGTTGGAGTATGCCATCGCAGGGGAGAACCCACTTCTGTACCACGCCGTAAACGTTGCCGGGCACGCGGTAGTGGCCGCCCTCGTCGTCCTAGTAATAGGCCAATTGGCGACCGTTCCGATCGCCCTGACGGCGGGCCTTCTGTTCGCGGTACATCCCGTTCACGTGGAGGCTGTGGCGAACGTGGTCGGCGGAGCCGAGGTGATGGCGACCCTCTTTGTGCTGCTTTCACTACTCGTCTACCTGAGCGGACCGAGTACCTGGCGTCGTGCGCTGGCAGTTGGGGGACTCTATGCCCTCGCTTTCGGGTCCAAAGAGAGCGCGGTGACCTTACCGGCTCTGGTGCTTCTGTCGGATGCGGCAAGGCACCGCATCGGGTTCGGAGACGTGCCTCGTTATCTCCGGGAAAGCTGGAGGAGCTACGCGGCGCTGGCCGCAGTGGCAGCTGTCATGCTCACCGCTCGCGCTTCCATTCTCGGCTCGATCGCGAGTCCCGAGGCTGCGCTCGGGGGTGGGCTGCTCCGTGAGATCCCGAGGATCTGGACGTTGTCCGAGGTATGGAGCCACTACGTCCGTTTGATGGTCTTCCCGCTGGACCTGGCGTCGGACTATTCGCCATCGGTGATTCCGATTTCGATCTCTTGGCATGCGCTCAACACAGCCGGGGCCGTCCTGGCGTTAGCTCTGCTGGGTGGTGCGTTGGTCTTTTGGCGACAGCAGGACCTGAACCCAAAGTCGGAGTCAGGCCGCCTCGTCGGGTTCGGTGTCGTGTGGTTTCTCATTGCCGTGTCGCCCGTGGCCAACGTGGTCTTCCTTTCTGGTGTTCTGCTCGCGGAGCGGACCCTATACCTGCCCTCCGTGGGAGCGGCTGCTGGGCTCGCGTGGCTCTTGGTTATGCTCGTGCGGCGGCGGCGTGAAGTGGGCCTAGTCGCGATTAGTGCCGTCGTCATCCTCATGGGCTTCAGATCCTGGACGCGTACGCCGACGTGGAAGGACGACGGCACGATGTTCGAGACGCTCATTGCCGAGTATCCCCACTCCGGGCGTTCGCAGTGGCTGATGGGCGACATCTACATGGCGCAGGGCAAGCAGAAGGAAGCGTTACGAGCGTACCGGGAGGCGATCTCGAACCTCGGTGCCCACTACGGCCTCACCACGCAGATTGCGCGTAAGCTCATGGGGGGCGGTAACCTGACGGGGGCTGCGAGGTTGCTGGAACAGGTTCGTGCCGAGGCCCCTGATTTCGGCACAGCTCCTGCGCTCCTCGGCGTCGTCTATTCCCGAATGGCCGACTGGGAAAACGCGGAGAACGCGTTGCGTGTCGCTGTCCGACTTCGGCCGGAGAATGTTGTTAGCCACCATCTCCGCGCCGGTGCTCTGACTCAGCTGGAGCGGTGGGACGAGGCAGCGGCCGAGCGGCGTGAGCTTATCGCACGAGGGGAGGATGTCTGGCAGCAGTGGACCGCCCTCGCGGAGTTGGAGACGCTGGCCGGGGACGCGATCGCGGCGATGGAGGCGCTGGACGCCGCCCGGGATCGGGCCGGATCGGACGAGGAGCGCGCGCAAATCGAAGCGTTCGCGGCGGAATTGGCAGCGCGTGACCCTGCGGGGGCCGTCGAAGGGGCGGCCCCGGTGTCACGGTGAACAGAACGTACGAGACCACTCGCTCCCGACGGTCTCGGGCCGACCGCTCTCACCGTCCGGTGCGGTGGACACTCTTGTCTGTCGTGGTTGGCGCACTCGGTTTTGGACCGCCTTCCCAAGCCTCCGCGCAGGACAGGCTTACGGTTGCGATTGTGTGATCCGGAGGGTCCGTCCGTAAGGTGAGTCCGCTCCCTATGACCCCAGTCCGTCCAGGATCGTCTTAAGCGAGTCGCCGAGGGAGTTGTGCTTCACGATGACCTCGCGACACGCGGCGTCCTGAGTACGGAGCCGTTGTTCACGACCCTCCCAGACCGACACTGAGTCGTTATGCGCGTCGAAGTGCTTCATGTAGCTGTCGTACTCGGACCCGGGCACACCGCGTGGATCTAGCGCCTCGAAGCTGTCGACACGGGCGCGCATCTCGCCGATGCGCGCGTCGAAGGCTTGCAGCTCACCCTCGCCACTCGCCACCGAGCGCCGGCACCGGTCGGCTGCGACTCGGGAGCGATAGATGCCGTCCCGTAGCCTGGTGATTTCCTGCCGTAGCCGCTGTTGCTCAAGGATGCGCTGGGCGCCGAAATACATGATCGCGGCCGTACTAATCGTGACTACGATTCCGATCGCGAACTTCACCTTGGTGCTCGTCATGGGCGGTGGGTCACGATCTCGGTCATGATGCTTCGACGGTGAAGCTGAACATCATTCCGGCGTGCAAGTGCTCGGCGATGTGGCAGTGCACCATCCATTCGCCCGGGTTCGACATCTCGACCAGGAAGTCCATGGTCGACCCCACTGGCACGATCGCCGTGTCTTTCCACACCAGGTTGTCACTCTCCACACCATCCTTGTTCAGGACGAGGAAGCGCTGACCGTGGATGTGGATGGGGTGGTTCATTGGGTGAAACGAATCGGGCGTGTTGAAGACCCTGATCTTCACGACGTCCCCGACGCTGAAGTTCCAGTGGATGTCTCCGTTTTCCGCTCCGGTCTTTCGGTCCTTCAGAATCCAGGTCACCTGCTCGCCAGTCGACAGCCAATTCATCATCGGCATGCCGTCGTTCCATTCAATGGGCGGAAAGAAGAGCGTGTCCGATTCCATCTGTATAACGATCGAGTTGGGTAAGTCCTGAATACGGACTGTCGTCTCCAATTCGTGGTCGGGAGCGCGGCCGAAGTACTGCCGAAATCGATCGATGTCCGCCACGACATCATCGTGCTCGCGGAGCTCTTCGAACGCCTCAGAGATCGCGGGATCCGCAGCTTCGTCCGAAACGGTGACGATGGAGAGAGTGTCGACATGCGGGTAGAAGGTCCCGCGGAAGTGGTCGATCGCTTGGATCGTGTTCGAGATCGCGACTTCGCCTGGATCGTCGAAGCGAACATCGACGACGTACCGCTCTGCCGGAGCGATCACGACAGAAGGAATCCATTGCTCGCGCTCGTACCGACCCACATCTGAGGCGACGATCTTCACCGGGTTCCCGCCGAAGGTGACGTTGAAGGTGCGAGTGTTGGCCACGTTGGTCAGGTAGAAGCGGACCACCTCGCCCTTCTTCGCATCGAGGCGGTAGTCCGTCTCACCGTTCACCATCATGACGTTGCCGAAGCGCCCCATGAGCGCGTGCGTGGGTGCGCTGTCTCCCCACGGGATCGCGCCCTGGTCGTCCATGAGCATGTCGTCGAGGACGAAGACTTCCTCGCGGTGCGCGGGTCCGTAGTAGTCAGGATCGGGCGATGTGACGAGTAGGTTTCCGAAGAGCCCTAGGTCCTGCTGGACGTCTTCACGCACGTGCGGGTGGTACCAGAACATGCCTGCGTCGGGGACGTGCACCTCGTAGGTGAAGCTCTCGCCACGTTCGATCGCGGATTGTGTCACCCCGGGCACGCCATCGAAGCGGTTGTCGATTCGGATGCCGTGCCAGTGGATCGTCGTGGGCATCTCGATCTCATTGGTGACACGGACGATGATCGTGGCGTCCTTCTCCGCCTGGATTAACGGACCGGGATACTGTCCGTTGTAGCCGAACATGATCATCTCGTGGCCATTGAGGGTGCGGCGGACCATGGATACGGAGATGTCGAGTGTGTCTCCGCTCGCCATCGGGACCAACTCGGAGGGCCGGGCCTCTGGGAGCATTGCAGGGTCCATGCCCATTCCCGGCATGAACGGCCCTACGATTGGCACCGCGTTCTCGAGCCCCGGCAGCATGGGCATATTCGGGTCCATGGGGACCATTCGCCAACCGCCATCCTTGGTCATGCCGCGCATGTCGTGCTGCGCTGCAATTGGGGCGGGCACGGTCGCGATCAGCAGAGCGAGGAGCCACATTGTTGCGCGCCAGTTCATCGAGATCGGGTCCTCCGGTGTCATGTAGGGACCGAGAAGTTGGTTGGGCGGGGCGGGCACGGGCAAGCGCTTACGAGGCACAAGGATCGGGATGAGAGACAGGGACGCCAAAGGGACCGACATGGACACCGGGGAGCGACCGTTTCTTCCGGTCATGCTTCTGCTCTTCGTGGGGAGTGGCTGTGCCGCGCTCGTCTATGAGATCGTTTGGTTCCAAATGCTCCAGCTCGTCATTGGCTCGACGGGTGTGTCGCTCGGCGTGCTACTGGGCGCGTTTATGGGTGGCATGTTCTTGGGCAGCTTGCTCTTGTCGCGTTATGTGCCGGAGGATCGCCATCCGTTGAAGGTGTATGCGGCGCTCGAGCTCGCGATCGGTGCGTTCGGACTGTTGCTGCTCGTGCTCATACCGCTGGTGGGCAGCGGATACGTCGCTGTCGTACCAAGCGGCTTCGGGTCGGTGCTTTTCCGCGGGCTACTGGCGGGCCTCCTCCTGATTCCACCTACGCTCTTCATGGGCGCGACGCTGCCTGCGATCTCGCGGTACGTGAGCGCCACGCCCACTGGCGTGTCGTGGATGGGTTTCTTCTACGGAGGCAACATCGCGGGCGCTGTGGCCGGGTGCCTCTTGGCCGGCTTCTATCTGTTGCGGGTGCACGACATCGTGTTTGCGACGGCCGTCGCTTTTGGATTGAACTTGGCGGTAGCCGGACTCGCGTATGGGCTGTCTCGCGTGGTGCCTTATTCGCCCCCGTCCCGTGAGCGAAGCGCGGAGAAGGAAGGGGCTGGGAGCCCAGAGCCCGAGGGCTCCTCCGTCTTTGTGCCGCGCCATCGCGCCGTACTCGTCGCGATTGGGCTCTCGGGTTTCACCGCGCTCGGCTCTGAGGTCGTGTGGACCCGCCTAATGGCGCTCACACTAGGCGCCACGACGTACACGTTCTCCATCATCCTCGCGGTCTTCCTGGCCGCGTTGGGTGCAGGGAGCGCGCTTGGGTCCTACGTGGCGCGCTCGACGCCGAACGCACGAACGGCCTTCGCGTTCTGTCAGGTCGGGGCCCTCGTGGGCATCGCGTGGACCGCTCATGCGATCTCTCAACAGCTGCCGTTCTGGCCCATCAACCCGTCCATCGCGAGCGAGGCGAGCTTCGTTTTCCAACTCGATCTGGCGCGGACGTTATGGGCGCTTGCTCCGGCGCCCTTCTTTTGGGGCGCGAGTTTTCCGCTAGCTGTCTCGGCCATCGCGGAGAAAGACCAAGATCCAGGCGCTTTGATGGGCGGCGTTTATGCCGCCAACACCATCGGGGCGATTGTCGGGGCGCTGGCCTTCAGTGTTGTGGTAGTGCCGTGGTTGGGTTCGCAGAACGCCCAACGCGTCCTGATCGGGTTTGCAGCTGTGGCGGCGGTGACGCTCTTCATGCCGCTCGTGCTCAAGAAGAAGACTGGGCCTGTTTGGCTCGGGGCAGGGGTGATCGTCGCGTTCTTACTCCTCACTGGGGTCACCCAGATTCCACCGGTGCTCGTCGCGTACGGTCGTTATGCTCCCACGTACGACCCGCCTAACACGCTCTATATGGGCGAAGGACGCAATTCCTCGATCGCGGTCACCGAACTTAGCAACGGACTGCGGAATTTCCATGTGGGCGGAAAGGTCGTGGCTTCTACAGAACCACAGGATATGCGCCTCCAGGGGATGCTCGGACACTTGACGGCCATGCTGCACGACGACCCCAAGACCGTGCTCATCGTGGGCTTCGGGGCAGGCGTGACGGCGGGAACGTTTGTCGCGCACCCCGGCATCGAACGAATCGTGATTTGTGAAATCGAACCGCTCATCACGGATGTGTCATCGCAGTACTTCTCTGAGGCCAACAACGACGTGCTCTCCGATCCTCGCGTGGAGGTCATCCACGACGACGCCCGGCATTTCTTACTCACCACCGACGAGAAGTTCGACCTCATCACGTCCGATCCCATTCATCCGTGGATGAAGGGTGCGGCTGCCCTGTACAGCGCAGAGTACTTCTCACTCGTCCAGGACAGGTTGAACGATGGTGGTGTGGTCACGCAGTGGGTGCCGCTCTACGAGAGCACGGAGCCAGCTGTGAAGAGTGAAATGGCGACCTTTTTCGAGGCTTTCCCAGACGGGACTGTTTGGGGAAATACCTACGAAGGCGCAGGCTACGACGTGGTGATGGCTGCTCGGAAGGGTGGTCTCGAGATCAACGTGGTGGACTACGTGAACCGCCTGATGTCGCCCGATCATTCTTCTGTGGCGATGTCTCTGGCACAGACGGGCTTTCCGCGTGCTATGGATCTACTCACCACATATGCCGCCGACGCGTACGACCTAGCGGATTGGTTGGCCGACGCCGAATTGAACCGCGATCGCAATCTGCGATTGATGTATCTGGCCGGGCTCGGGCTCAACGAGTACGTGGCCGGCGACATCTATCGTGAGGTGCTCGACCGTCGGGGTTTTCCGGATCACATCTTCACTGGGCCAGCCGACCGGGTGGGGTTCCTGCGCAATTTGATGGGATATTAGAGAGAGCTAGTTCCCGTAGCCGTATGAAGCGCAGTTTTCCTGCTGCAGCGCACCGTGTCCTGCCATCGTGTGCATCATGCCACTGCGAGACAGGCCGCGGAAGACGACCGGCCCCGACCACATTGGGGCCTCTGGGTCATCCGCCTCTTCGAGGGTGATCACCACGATGAACTGGTTCCAAGCGACGGAGCCAGGCACCTGGAAGTTCTGGTCGAGGGTCCCTAGTCGAGAGATTTCATCGAGGTCAGGCGTGGTGACCCATGCCACAAGGTGTCCGTACCGCGGAGCGCGCATGCGTCGGATGGTCACCCCTAGGTTGTACTGATAGCGACCGTTTGCATCGAGCTGGACCGAAAAAGGCGATGAAGAGGCGACCGTCACCTCCACCATTCCTTTGGCGAGTCCGGTGCCCGGAATGTTACGCGTTGTGAAGAGTTCGATCGCGTAGTATTCCGGTCCGATAGCCCCGCAGAAAGCGGGCTGAGCGGAAGTCGCCGCCGTTGGCGTGGCGCTTAGAAAGGCGAGAAGTGCGAGGATCGGAAGGCTCAACGTTGTCTTCTTCAGTTCGATGCAATGGTGGCACTGGCTGGACCCGGGGTGTCCGAGCTATTTGTGGAGCGTAACTCAGGGCCCTTTGGCCCGACAAGTGTGAACAGAACCGGGGGTTGAAATGGGCCGGAAGATCGGAGCTGTCGTTGCCGGCGTCGCTGTCTTGGGTGTCGTGGTATTTGCGCTGCGGTGGGCAGGGGGTCTGATCCATCCGCTTCCACCGGGCGTTGACCCCATGAATCCCGACGACCAGGCCGCCTTCACGGCACATCTTGCGACAATGCCATTCGCCGCCTGGGCACTGGCTTGGGGTTCCGAGATTCTAGGTGCTTTTCTCGGGGCTCTAACGGCGGGTAGAATCGCCGATTCGAAGAAGAAGTGGTTCCCAGCCGGAATGGTCCTGTTGGCCGTAGCCGGGAGTGTCAGCAACTGGGTCGCCTTCCCCTACCCTGTGTGGTTCATTGTCGGGCAGCTGGTCGCATATCCTTTCGTCTTCTTGGCCGCCACGAAGTTTCTCCCCCCCATCAATCCTTACGAAGGCGTTTAAATGAGTGACAGTGCGCATAGATCCGTTCAGGCTACGGGCCTCCCCGACCCGATTGGGCCGTACTCACCAGGCATGATTTTTGACCGGCTCGTCATCGTGTCGGGGCAGGGGGCCACGGATCCCTCCACCGGCAAGCTGGCGGGTGCTGACGTTGAGGCGCAGACGCGCCAGGTCTTCGAGAACATCAAGGCGATCCTGGAAGCCGCAGGATCGGACCTCTCCAGGGTGCTGCGGTGCGGCGTTTTCCTGGTCGATCTGAGGGACTTCGAGAAGATGAATGCGGTCTATGTTGAGGTCTTCGGGGATCACCGACCGGCGAGGACGACTGTGCAGGTCGCCTCCCTTCCCGACGTCGGTCTCCGGGTGGAAATCGACGCGATCGCTTATAAGGATTAGGTCGGCGTCCCAGGGTTCTTCAGCAGCGTCAACAACATCTTAAAGCGCCCGGCCCCGATCAGTGCGTGGGGGGGCGCCGACGGTAGGCGCAGTGTGCCCCCCCTGTGCACACCCCGGTGATCTCTCCCGTTAACGCACCTTTGCGGATCTGCACGATTGCGTCGTGTGGCGTCGATTGCTCCGATAGACCCTCGTCCGCATCGAATGCGAAGAGTGTCATGACACGGCCCGGTTGGTACTCGATCAGGCCAGCGAGTTCGGTCGGCTCGGACAGCGGTTCTTCGGACTGGGGTGCGCTTCCTGTGCGATGGGGAGGTGGCGCTCGAGAACGACCCGCATGCGGAGCGCTCTCCTGACGACGACGTCTGCCTCGGACTCTGGCATCGTTTCGTATGCGACCTAGGTGAACATCTCGCTCCATCGATCGAAGCGCATTGAGTTGAAGGGAAAGCTCACCAGTCTATGATGTACATCGTACGGAGATGATGAATAGACGTCGGAGGATGATCTCCGCCGAGCGGGGCACAAGAAGAGGACCGCCCCAAGACGTGGAGCGGCCCTCAGCACTGCGTGTCCCTAGATTCGGTCAGTCACTGATCGGGCGCTTCACGACCGGATTATCCCAGTCCTGGGCGGACGAGATGTTTGGCATGCCCCATTGCTCGCCATTCCAGCCCTGGAAGCCGTCCATCTTGAAGGTCCACAGACCGGTCGACATGTCGGAGATGACGATCAGCCCATCTTCGTTGCGGACATCGATTCCGAAGGCGCCGTTGAACATGGCGCTGCGAATGGGATTCTTCGGTCCGATATACGTGTCGTAGTACCCCGAGGTCACCGGGTTCACGGGGTCTTGGAGATTGAAGATCTGCAGACCGTCCAGATACCCGGACACGAAGATGTAGGGCCAACGCACCTCGTGGTTATGCACCAGATTCCGCCAGTCCGCCGTGAAAGCTGAGATGGGTGACCGGATATTAGTCACCTCGCCCTCTAGGGCGGGCTGCAGGTCGAAGATGCGGAGCGGGGCGTACTGATACTCGGTCTCCGCGATCACGTAGCGCCCGTCTGGACTCGGCGTGAACGTGTGGCCGTACGTAACGCCGCTGACGCCCGTAAGCGTGATGCGCAGTTCGGGGTTCGTGACAACGGAAACGTCGTAGATGTAGTAGCCACCCGTACCGCCACCGTAGAAGCGGTCTTCACCCGTGTCCGGATGGTATCCCACGTAGAAGTCGTGGTACCCGCGGGAGTCGCCGCTGCCAGCAGAACTCTCGGGGACTGGGACCATACCGACTCGAGCGTTCTCCAGGTCGCCGTCTACGATCATCCCGAGGTCGTACACGAGGGCACCGGGCGCGCGGGCCGTCGTGAAGAGGTAGATCCGATCGTTCGAGTGCTTGTAGATGAAGATGTTGTGAAAGCCACCGGGCATTTCGGGCTCTCGGATCCGAGCGACCTCACGCACCGTCGACGGATCTGGAAGTCCGGTGACGTCGAGGATGACAGCACCAAGGTCGTTGTCCGGTCCGCCGCCAAACTGCAACGACTGCACCAGGTAGTACCGATCGTTCCACTTGAAGTGCTTCACATCCATGCCGCCGGTGCGCTGGTGGAGATCTTGATTCTCGATTCTCCACTCGTAGAGCAGGACCGGGTTCTCAGGATCTGCCAGGCTGATGATGTCCGTGCCCTTCGGCCCGTCGAATCCGTAGACCATCCGGGAGACATATGCGTAGGGGCGGTCCATCTCTTGCTCGAGATCCATGTCCGCGACGGAGAGGCGATGCCCCAGCGGCAAATGGCCCAGTACCTCGATGTTGTCGCTTCCGCGATTCGCGGGACTCCATGGGACCTGCTGCGCGGCTGCGGCTGGAGCTGTAGCGGCGATAGCGGCGAATAGGACGAACAAGCGCTTCAATGACATGCGGCACCTCTGTGCAAAGTTGTCTCAGGTAGACGAAGATGAAGCGCATCCGGCGGAATCGCTAGAGAGCGGACCCTCTTGTCTTGTCCCAACTAGGGGAGCAGACTGGCCCTCTCAACCCATCTGGAGGATCTCATGCGCCGCGCCCTTTTTCTCGGACTCACTTTCGTTCTGAGTAGTGGTCTGGATACCACATCCACATCAGCTCAGGCCGTCGACCCATCCGTCTTCTCCGACCTCGAGTACCGCATGGTCGGTCCGTATCGCGGCGGACGTTCCACCGCGGTGACCGGATTCACAGCCGACCCGGATCACTGGCTGATGGGCACGACCGGCGGCGGAATGTGGGAGTCCACTGACAACGGTGTGACCTGGGCCAATATCTCGGATGGGTTCTTTGGCGGGTCTATTGGGGCTGTGAGAGTGGCCGAATCCGACGCGAACGTGATCTACGCGGGTCAGGGATCTGTCGATGTGCGCGGCAACACGTCTCACGGTAGAGGCATGTGGAAGTCGATGGATGCGGGGCGCAGCTGGGACTTCATAGGGCTTCCGGAGGCCGGGCAGATCGGGCGCATCGAAGTGCATCCCCGTGATCACGACCTCGTCTACGTGGCCGCGCTCGGACACGCGTTCGGAAAGAACCCGGAGCGGGGAATCTTCCGCTCCCGCGATGGTGGTGAGAACTGGGAGCACGTCCTGGCGCTGAACGACTCGACGGGTGCGTCGGATCTCACCATGGACCTCACGAACCCGCGCATACTCTATGCGGGCATGTGGCGGGGCGAACGGAAGCCGTGGGCCATGATCTCGGGTGCAGAGGAGGGCGGTGTCTACAAATCCACCGACGGTGGAGACACATGGGACAAGCTCGCTGGCGGGTTGCCCGAGGGCGTGGTGGGGAAGGTCGGAGTGACGGTCTCGCCGGCGATGCCGGATCGGGTATGGGCCATCATCGAAGCCGAACCCGATGGCGGTGTGTACCGCTCGGACGACGCCGGTGCGAGTTGGACGCGTACCAATTCGGACAACAACCTCCGGCAACGTGCCTGGTACTACACACACGTGCAGGCGGACCCCAAGGACCCCAACACGGTCTACGCTCTGAACACGAGCCTGTACCGGTCTGTTGATGCGGGCACGACGTGGGAGGTCATCAATGTCCCCCACGGGGACGTCCACGATCTGTGGATCCACCCCAATGATCCGGACCGCATGGTTGTGGCCGATGACGGAGGTGGCCAGGTGACGGTGAACGGCGGCACAAGTTGGTCGACCTATTTCAACCAGGCGACGGCCGAACTGTACGATGTGGTGGTCGACAACGCTTTTCCCTACCGGCTTTACGGCGCTCAGCAGGACAATACGACGATTTCGGTGCCAGGTTGGTCGGACACCAATACGCTCTACCCGAAGCAACATTGGCTCAACGTCGGGGGCTGTGAGACGGGCCCGGTGGCGATGGATCCGGACCGTCCTAGCGTCGTTTATGCGGGTTGTTACGGCGGGGTTATGGACCGCTATGACCTCGAGTCTGGGCAGCGTCGCAACATCATGATCTATCCACAGCTCCAGCTCGGTATGGCGACGCGGGATCTCACCCACCGCTTCCAGTGGGTGTCGCCCATGGTGGTCAGCCAGCACGACGCCACGACGATCTACCATGGTTCCCAGTACGTGAACCGATCGCGCGACGAAGGACTCACCTGGGAGACGATCAGCCCGGATCTCACGACGAACACTCCAGAGCATCAGGATCAATCCGGTGGGCCGATCAATGCAGACGTCACGGGCGTCGAGATCTACAACGTGGTGTTCTCGCTCGCTGAGTCGCCATTCGATGCTGACGAAGTCTGGGCCGGCAGCGACGATGGCCGCCTCCACGTCACCCGGGACGCCGGAGCCACGTGGACGGAGATCACACCGCCCGGAATGCCGCAGTACGGCACGGTGGATGAGATCGACCTCTCCGTGCACGCACCGGGCCGGGCTTACGTGGCTGTGCAGCGCTACCGGCTCGACGACTTCGCTCCGTACATCTTCCGTACGGACGACTACGGCTCGTCGTGGTCGCTCGTCACAGACGGTATTCCTGGCGACTTCCCGGTCCGGACGGTTCGGGAAGACGCTGAGCAAGAAGATCTGCTCTTCGCGGGCACCGAGTACGGGCTCTTCGTGTCGTTCAACGGCGGTGGTGCGTGGCAGAGTTTTCAACAGAATCTGCCCATCACTCCGGTGTCGGGGATGAGGGTGGCACATAACGACCTCATTATCTCGACCCAGGGTCGATCGTTCTGGATCTTGGACGACATCAGCCCGCTGCGTGAGTTGACCGAAGCGCTGGGCGCAGAGGCGCACCTCTTTGAGCCCCGAGACGAGTACCGGCTCACGAACGTGGGCCCGACGTTCTTGGCTGAGTTGGCCCCTGAGCCCCGTCCCGCGGGCGCGCAGCTCCACTATTGGCTGGGTGAGGAGCACGAGGGTGATGTCCGGATCGACGTCGTGGACGCGCGCGGCGAGATCGCCCACACATTTGCGACCGACTCCACCACGCTTGAAGAGATGGAAGGGCAGGAGATCTCGGCCGAGTCCGGGCTGCACCGCGTCGCATGGTCGATCTTCTACCCGCCTCCGCACCTTCCCGAGGGTGCAGTGATCTGGGGTTACTCCGGTGGCGTCGTGGCACCTCCGGGCGACTACACGGTCCGCATGACAACTGCGGCTGGAGTCCAAGAACAGACGCTCCGCCTACTCCCCGATCCGCGAATTCCAGAGGTCACGACTGCGAGTTATGCCGAACAGTTCCAGGCTGCGATGGTGGTCCGGGATTCGATCAGCTCCATAGCACGGGCGATCGACGATCTTGCCGCAATTCGCGATCAGGTGGGCGGCGTGATGGACCGTGCGGAGTCGGCTGGGCAGGGGGACGCGCTGCGGGCACTCGCGGACACGCTGGACGAAAAGACGACCGGCGTGACCGAAGACCTCATGCAAACGAAGAACCGGTCGGGTCAGGATCCGATCCGGTTCCCGCCACGGCTCGACAACCAGTGGCTGGAACTGTATGGCCGCATTACCGGGACAGACGGATACATCTCCGGCGGAGCCGAGGGTGCGCCCCATGAGGGGACAATGGAGCGGTTGGAGGACTTAACCGGCGAATGGGACGTGATTCGCACGCGGTACATCGATTTGCTCGAGAACGAACTCAGGCGATTCAACCAGATGGTTGAGCAGCTCGGCCTGCCGGCCGTCGTGCTACCCACGAGGACGCGCATCATCAGCTGACGGCGTTGTGAGCCATCATAAAAAAGAGGGGCCAGGCAGTGACTGCCTGGCCCCTCTTTCGTCCGACGAATTACCAGCCGGGTGCTACCAGGGATTTGCGTAGTAGCCGTCTTGCTGGAGCAGTACGAAGGCTGTCATTGCGGAGAGGGCCACCTGAGCGCCGTTGACCAGTCGGTCGGTCGGGATGCCGCGCGAGGCTGCCGTTTGGCCGCACAGGATCACTTCGGTACCGAACGCCATCATCTCTGACAGGAGCTCAGCGTTCGGGTTCGCCGTCCCGTGGCGCTCCCGATACGCTGCGTCATTGATGAGATCCCATCCTGCCGAGCCGTGGATGACGATGGCGGTGCGGATGTTCTCGCGCGGCACGCCGGCCTGGGCATGCATGTTGATGAAACGGGCCACGCTGTTGAAGACCACGTTGAGTTCGCCCTGATCACCCGTCGAGGCCTCGAACGCGACCTTGTACTCTCGATCCGCCGGGGTGGGGATCTCCGCATTGATGGCGAAGACGGCGCCTCCCGAGTGGATTGCGGGCCCGGCCTGGCTGGTCTGCTGGGCCGAAATGGGAATCGCGAAGACGAGAAGTGCGAAAGCTAGAAGACGTCGCATGGGATTCATGAGTTCGGGTTCGTCGATGCCGGCGCGGATAGTAGGCCGAGAATACAAAAGGGGCGACCGCATCAGCGGCCGCCCCTTCGGCGTTACTGAGGGAGTCGAGCCTACCTGCGCTCGGCCGCCCACTCGTCTTTGAGAATCCGCACCGTGCTGTCCATTTCCTGACCGTCTACGGTCAGGACGACACGGTACTCACCTGCCGGCGCTTCATTGACCTCGAAGCGAGTCCGGTCCGGACCGCCTCGGCCCCGGCCGAAACCACCGCGCCCGCCGCCCTGGCCCTGGCCACGGGCCACTTCCTGCTCGGCCTCGCTGCGCTCACGACGGCTCGTCATGTCCCACATGATCTCGTGGAAGCCTGCTTCGGTCTCACCTTCCAACTCAGCGATCATCACGGTGCTACGGTAGATGGACACCGAGACGTCGGTCGCCTCGCTGCCGAGGTAGTAACTGAGCGTCGAGCCGGAAGGCTCAGACTCACCGTCGAAGTTGGAATAGCTGCGGTTCATCCGGTCTGACGCGACGTACCGCACCTTGTCTTCTGGATCGAAGAGATGCGCCTGTGCGGTCATGTTCATCGAGTTCACCTGTGAGAGCTCGCTGACGTCCGCGATGTAAATACCGCGGCCGTGTGTGCCGACCACGAGGTCGTTCTCACGGGTGTGGATCTCGATGTCGTGGACGGGCACGGTGGGCATGTCACCCTTCATGCTCTGCCAGTTCATGCCACCGTCGAGTGACGCATGCACCTGAAGGTCCGTTCCCACGAAGAGCAGGTTCGGGTTTTCGTAGTGTTCGATGACCACGTTCACGGACGACTCGGGCAGGTTGGACGAGATGTCTGTCCATGACTCACCGAAGTTGGAGGTCTTGTAGACGTAGGCACCGAAGTCGTCGTTCCGGAGGCCGCTGAACGAGACGTAGGCCGTACCGAGCTCATGGTGTGACGCTTCAACACGGGTCACCCAGTACTCTGGGTTGTTCGGGATGTTGTCCGTAACGTCGGCCCAGTTGTCACCGCCGTCCTGTGTGACCTGAACGTTACCGTCGTCCGTTCCGGCCCAAATGAGTCCTGCTTTCAAGATGGACTCGTCAATCGTCGTGATCGTGCCGTACTGGATGTTGCCGTCGCCGCCCTTACCGGTGGTAAGGGTGGCCGGGTCGTTCTTGGACAGGTCAGGGCTGATGACTTCCCACGTCTCACCACGGAATGGCGAACGCATGAGCTTGTTCCCCGCATGGAAGACCACATCGCAGTTGTGTGGAGAGACCATGATGGGCGCCATCCAGTTGTAGCGCATGTCGGCGTCCTGATGACGGATGCCCTTCGACTCACCGGTTTCGAGGTCGAGACGGGAAATCGGTCCGAACTGCGACTCGTTGTAGAGGAAACGGCCCTCACACCAGTCGAATTCGTTGAACATCCCGTCACCACCACCCACACGGCTCCAGTCCTCGAGCCGCACCGGGCCACCAGCGGGGTTGGTGTTGTACGCCATGGCCGACCCGTTGTCCTGTAGACCGCCCGCGACGCGATACGGATACGAGTTGTCGAGCCCGATGGCGTAGAACTGAGCCAAGGACTGGAAATCCGGGTGGTACCAGTTCTCACCGGCGTCGTAGGTGACGCCCATGCCGTGGTCGTAGCCGAGGATCATGTGGCGGGAGTCGTTCGGGTTGATCCACAGCGCGTGGTCGTCCCCACCGAATCCCAGTGGCCGACGGTCCCACGTTGCTCCGCCATCCGACGTGCCCCATGAGGCGGCTGACAGCACGTGAACTTTTTCAGGATCGTTCGGGTCCACGATGATCTGGCCGTAGTAGTAGGCTGGCCCACCGCCGACGTTGGCGCCTTCCTCAGAAGCGCGTTCCCACGTCAGTCCCGCGTCGTTCGAACGATAGACCTCACCACCGATCATGCCCCTTGATGACTCGTGGTTGAGGAGCTCCTCACGACGGTCCTCATCCGACATATCCGCCTTGTTCGCGTTCTCGATGGTCACGTAGAGGATGTTCGGATCCTTATCGTAAACGTCGATGCCGATCCGGCCGAGCATGCCTTCGGGCAGCCCCGCGCCGATCTGGATCCAGTTGTCGCCACCGTCTGTGGTCTTGTAGACGCGTGAACCCGGGCCAGCTAGGTCGAACGTGTATGGCAAGCGCACCTTGTCGTAGGTCGCGGCGTACAGTGTGTTCGGGTCCGCAGGGCTCATTACAACGTCGACCACACCAATGGTGCGGCCCTCGACCTCAGGTGCGAGAACCTGGTCCCAAGAGCGACCACCGTTGGTCGTCTTGTAGAGACCTCGCTCGTCGTTTTCGGAGTAGAGCTTCCCGAGTGCGGCTGCGTACACGACATCCGGGTTCGTGGGGTGTACGACGATCCGCCCAAAATGGTGCGACTCAGGCAGGCCCACGTTGGTCCATGTGTCACCGTAGTCCGTCGACTTGTACATCCCGTTGCCCCAGTAGCTGGAGCGTGAGTTGTTGCCCTCGCCCGATCCCAGGTAGAGAACGTTCGAGTTCGTCTGGGAGACCGCGATGGCTCCAATGGAGAAGACATCGGCTTGGTCCGCGAAGAGGACGTCGAAGCTGATGCCTCGGTTGTTCGTCCTCCACAGGCCGCCCGACGCGGTCGCGATATAGAAGGTGTGCGGGTCGTCCGCTGGGACCGCGATGTCGACGAACCGTCCACTTTGGCGGGTCGGGCCGATCTCGCGGTATTCGGTCGCGGCGATGATCGCGTCACCCATGTTCTGCGCTTCGAGCGCGGGGGTGGCGGGGATCGAAACGGCCACGAGCGCCCCAAGGGCTAGGGCGTGGCGAAGGTGTCTCATGTGTCTAACTCCGTGTTCAGCGTGCTGAGTTGGAAAAGGCGGTCTGTCCGCCCAAAGTCGGTACTGTGTCGGTACTGGAGAGGACAGCAGGCTAGGCACGGGTGTTGAGGTGGGCAAGCCGGGCTGTGGACCGAGTACATCGCTCATGTTGCGGGCGATGCAGAGCCGACGATTCGCATCCAGGGTGCGTTGGCCCCTCGGTATGCCGCTACCGACCGAACAGATCAAGCTGAATTGCTGTACCGAGCAGTTCTCCGTCCCCCTAATGGACCTCGAAGACTCGCGCGTCCGGGAGGGAGCGCGATGCCCCGCGTCGCCCGGACCTGGGCGCAGGACGTTGTTACTGAAGCGCGGGATTTTCTGAGGGGACGCTGGAACTCAGTACACTTTCGAGCGTGGCGATGAGCCGGGAGCGTAGTGCCTCGGCGCGCGCTGCAAAGGCTCGCTGGCGCGATTGGTACTCGCTGCGCCCTTCAGGGGTCTCTACCCGCACCGGCTCGAAGCCGAGGCTGCTCAGGTCGTAGGGAGTGGCCTGCATATCGAGCACCCGCAGCTCCGTCGCGAGTTCGAAGCTGTCCCAGAGGAGGTCGCTTCCGATCCACGGCATGGATGCGTAAGCCCATCGATAGAGATCCATGTTGGCATGGATGCAGCCAGGCTGTTCCATCTCGTGACGGGTCTTCCACTCTAGATCGATGTGGTTGAGCGGCTTCGCTTCCGGCGCGAAGAAGCGGAATGCGTCGAAATGGCTGCACGCTACCGGCCGACTCTCTACGAAGGCATCCACTTCCTTTTGCGGAAGCCTGAGTGGCGCGATCTCGGCGTGCCGGATGTCGTGGCCCCGGTACACCATGGCCCACTCGTGCACCCCGAAGCAGCCAAAGTTCGGTGGCTTTTCTTGAGTTGCTTCGAGCACATGGAGGTTCTCGCGTAGCGCCTCCATCTGTACCTCGGTCAGAGCGCTCGGGTCACGTCGGATGGCGCCGTCGTCGGTCTGGTAAGCGGGGGCACGGAAGAGTTCTCTGGCTTCGGGAGAATCTGCGACCGCTTCGTGTGCATTCGGATGCCATGCCTCGAGTTTCGCTGCCGAGTACATGTAGTACTGGAAGAGGAAGTCGTAGACCGGGTGTTTCTCCCGACGAGACCGCCGCTCTTTGTGCGGCCCGGTCCAAACGCGGACTCGAGCGCGATGCGCACGGGCGCGTGCGATCCAGGTCGGGGCCGTCAGCACAGCCGGTTCAGTAAGGTGGACATCGTGCATGCCACACGCTCGGCGGTTTGTAGGGGGGTGTCCAGGGGGTTACGCTGGCACGCACCCGCAACAGAACTTGGAGTCGCCGTTGATCTCGTTAGCCGGAAAGACCGCCATCGTAACCGGAGCCGCCCGCGGCATTGGTGAGGCATGCGCCCGCGCGTTCGCCGGACACGGCGCGCGTGTCGTCATGTCCGATATCCTAGAGGACAGGTGTACCGAGGCGGCCGCCTCCATCAGTCGAGACACGGGCGTGGAGACGCATGTCGTTCGTGCCGATGTGAGCGAGGAAGCCGACTGCGAGGCTCTGCTGGCCGCTTGCATCGATCAGTTCGGACAGTGCGACATCCTCCTGAACAATGCCGGTATCATCGCGGCGGGTTCGATTCTGAACGCCTCGACCGAAGACTTCGACCGGGTTCTGGCCGTGAATCTCCGTGGGCCGTTTCTCCTGAGTCGGGCGGTCGCCAACCACATGGTGGAACGAGGCATCAAGGGCACGATCATCAACATGTCGTCCACCAACGCCGTCGTGACGATCCCTGATCAGCTCCCCTATGCCACATCCAAGGGCGGCGTCCAGCAGCTGACCAAGGTGATGGCCATGGAGTTGGCGGCACACGACATCCGCGTGAATGCCATCGGTCCAGGCTCGATCTCCACGGACATGCTCAACACCGTTATGGAGGACGATGAAGCCCGGCAGAGGATTCTGTCCCGCACACCGCTGGGCAGGGCAGGGGATCCCGCAGAGGTCGCCTCTGTCGCGGTCTTCTTGGCGAGCGACTACGCCTCGTACATGACCGGCCAGACGATCTATCCGGATGGCGGACGGCTCTCGCTCAACTACACGGTGCCGCTGCGCGAAGACGACTGAGGGCGGCCCCGCTCTTCGGGAACCGCCCCCTCACGATCACACCCTAGTGGCTGCCGTCTTCCGAGATCGGCGTCGTTCGTTCCGTCCCGTCTGCGTCCAAGTCGTTCCAGTTCAGGATCGCGTTGAAGCCCAGGAAGAACGTCCCCTGAGTCTGCCAACGCCAGAACGGGCGGATCGCGAAGCTGACCACGTGTCCGTCGCCGATTTTCGAGTCGACGACCTGAGGCGTTCCGGCGATCCCTTCGGCGCCGGCGAGCGCACCGGAGAGAAGGATCTGATCCGGGTCGCTCGGGAAGCGCATGATGACGCGATTATTGGCCGAGCCCGCGCCGCCACCGCCGCGTCCGAAGCCGCCGAAGCCGCCCCGTCCACCACCACTCGTAGCACGGCCAGCAGCCTGCTCCGGATCGTCGATGTCAGACAGCCGCGGGCGTGAAGCCATCGGGTTGATCCCCTGCCACGGATTCGAGAAGCCTCCTGCAGCGCTCCCGAAGACCAAGTCACCCTTGAAGTAGACCGGCAGCTGTTCGTCGTCGTACCCGTAGGCGATCGGACTGGTCATGTCCGCGAACAGGCCGCGATGTACCGAACCTGGCGTCACGAGCCCTTCCGGCCGCGTCAGGTTCAGCCCAGGTGCGACGCCGAACTCCGGCATGATCGTCGCCGTGGATCCCTCGACGAGAAGAAGTCCGCCTTCCTGGACGAAGTTCGCGAGCTCAACGAGACCTTCCCATCCCATCCCGCCTCGGATGTCGTCGGACTCATCGATTCCGCCCAGGTGTGGCGTGTCCGCCGAGCGCCGGTACGGAAGCGGCATATCACCGTTGGTGGACATGCCGTCCAAGTGTGACTGCGCACTCCCGCCGACGTGCGGATATACGATCACGTCGAAGCGCTCACGGAGGTTGCCTTCGGCCACGAGCTTGTCCGCGAAGTACTCGTACGGAATGCCGTAGTAGTCGAGCGCGCCGCGTACCCATCCCTCGTCCTGCGTGCGCCGCCAGGCGTGCATGTACCCGATGCGCGGTACGTCCAGTTCGTGCATGAGGACTTCAGGCATGTCGTTCGTGCCGTACCCGGAGAGTCCGAGATCCGCGAGCGAAGCTTCAAGCGCGTCGCGGTCCGCGTTGGGGATGATGAATGTGCCCGCTCGGAACGTGCGTCCGTCCATTTCGAAGTCCGCCTCGGCCGCGTGCATTTCGATGCCCGCATGCTCGAACCGGAACTTCATGAGGTTGTTGTCGGTCGTGTGCTCGACCACGACGATGTCGCCACCACCCGAGATTCCACCGGGTGCGCGAACGGAATCCGTGAGCAGCGTCATGTCCTCGTCCAGGACGGCGACGTCACCAATGGCTTCCAAGTCGATGTTGCGCATGAACTGGAAGGTCCAACCCGTGTCGTCGTACGGGCGCGGGTTCTCCAGTGAGAACTGCTGCAGAGAGAGGTACATGTCCGCAAGCGTGCGGTACGGCTGGTCCGCGCGGATGACGTAGTCGCCTGCCGAGACCTCCATCTCGCCGACTTCGAACGAATCGTCGGCTCGGTGGATTTCGAGACCCTGACGCATGAGCTCGTTCACGGCGTCTGCCGCGTCTGCCTTCCGGCGCTGATCCGCAGGAATCACCCACGCATTCACTTCGCCGTCGATGCCCTTCTGCACCGAGCGCTTGTTCTTCACCCAATAGTTGTCGAGGAACATCTCGCGGTTTTCGGCCATCATCTTCAGCGAGAAGAGCACTGCGGACTGCTGGATGTTCGTGTTGTTCCGCGGGCCCCATTGGATCTCGTTGAGCGGGGGGTTCGGACGGAACCACTCGCGGCTCATGTTCGTGCGCAGCGTGCGGATCTGCGGGCCGTAACTCGCGACCTCGTAGAACCGTCCGATCGAGTTGTGACCGTGTGCGATGGTGAACATGTAGTTCGGCGTCCAGCCATCGTAGAAGCCGTACGTCCATACGCCCGGCACGCCACGCTTGGTGAGCTGGAGCACGTCGTTCTCGGCGAGCATCCACCATTCGGTGATCGTGATGGCGTCGAAGGCCTCGTTGTACGGACCCGTTCCAGTCGAGGAGTACAGGTAGTTGGCGGCCTCGTGCAGGTCATGCATGACGGTCGGCGTCCACTCGAGCTGCACAGTGTTCACGTGCTTTGTGAGCGCGAGCATCTGACCCATCGCATCACGGTTGTTGTCGTGAGCGACGTATTTGCCCCAGTACATGAGCGGGAGCTGAACTTCACCCGTTGGTCGGTCGTTATTGACCTTCCATGTGTCGATCATCTTCTCTCGACCATCGACTTCGATGACCGGCGTGATGAAGGTGATCATGTTGTCCCGGATGTCCTGGATGAACTCGGTCTCCTGAACGACCAGGCGGTAGGCGAGTTCTTGGAGCATCTCGGGTCCGCCGCGCTCACCGGAGTGCATGCCGCTTGTGAGCCAGTAGATCGGCTTGGCGAGTCCGCCCTTGATGAGTTCGTCGGCCCGCTCGTCAGACGTGATGCGGGGGTCCATCAACTCGTTTAGGTAGCCCTTGTAGGTCTCGAGGTTCGCGATCGTCTCCTCGTCACCGACGGCCATGAGGATCATCTCACGACCCTCTTCGGACAGTCCCATCGACATGACGGTCGCACGGGGCGATGCGTCTGCGATGGCACGGAGGTACGCGTGAATGTCCGAGGCGTACGTGAGCTCGTCCGGCGTACCGATGATGCGCCCATGGAAGTCGAGCGGGGTCGGAACCGTCTCCGATGCTGGAAGGTGGTCGACGAGCTCGGTGATGATCCGGTCGTCCTGGGTGTGCTCCAGGATGAGCGCCGTGTATTCCTCGTCGATCGCCTGGCCTTCCCGCGTCGCTTGAGCGGAGACGAACGATGGTGCTGCGACGAGGAGGGCGGCGAGCGCCCATCCGATTCGGTTGATGCTTCGGGACATGAAACCCCCTGTGCCTCTTTAGTGGCAAAGCCGAGGGTGGCTCGACTTCGACGCGATACAGGTGCCGGCGGATGCCTGCGCCCTCATGTGGTCTAGGTGTGCCTACTTAGACCCGCAAGGGAGCCGAGATGCTGGGGATCGGTTGACGGCTGGGCAGATCCTTTGGAGTGTCAGCGCATGAGCCATTCTGTAAGCAGTCACTTACGACTCGACATCGACGAGTACGACGCCACGATTCGGCGCTTCATTCCCGGCTATGAAGAGATGCTGACTGTCGCTGCTCGTGAGGTGACATCTGTCGACCCGGGCCTGGTCCTGGACTTGGGTGCGGGAACGGGGGCGCTGTCTGCGGCGATCCTGAGAGGGAGCGCTGTCCGCTCGATCGAGCTCCTGGACGTGGACCTCGAGATGCTCGAGCAGGCGCGCACGCGGCTCCTGCCATTCAAGTGGCGGCCGCGGTTCCGAGAGCGCTCATTCCTCGATGACTTACCGTCGTGCGATGCGGTCTCGGCTTCGCTGGCCCTTCATCATGTGCCGACCATAGAGGAAAAGCAGGCACTCTTCGGGCGCATCCATGCCGCGCTGTGGGGCGGCGGTGTTTTCGTGAACGCAGACGCCACCATGTCCGCCGATCCTGCTGTCAGAGATGCGACGTACGAAGCCTGGGCCGAGCATATGGCCACCTCCGGCATCGACCGGAAAGAGGCGTTCGCTCACTTCGCCCAGTGGGCCGAAGAGGACACGTACTTCCCCCTCGAGGTCGAATTGGAGGCGATGCGGGCTGTGGGCTTCCAAGCCGAATGCGTTTGGGAGAACGGGCCCATAAAGGTCGTCGTGGGGCGGAAGGCCTAGGCCGTCGCCTCGCCCAAGAGCGTGTTGAGTTCTCGGTCCAAGACCTTCTTCGGCACCAATCCGGCGAACTGGAAGAGCGGCTCTCCGTCCTTGAAGAAGATTAGGGTCGGGATCGATCGGATCTCGAATTGTAAAGCTGTCTCCTGCGCGAGGTCCGTGTTCACCTTCACGACCCGAACACCTCGCCCTGCGAATTCGATGGCGATGTCGTTCAGGATGGGAGCCATCATGCGGCACGGGCCGCACCACGGAGCCCAGAAGTCGACGACGGTGATGCCGTCGCCGTTCAAGACCTCTTCTTGAAAATCGTCGTCCCCGATTTCATCGATGGGAGCTTCGACCTTGGGCTTCTTTTTGAAGAACACAGCTACCTCTCTTGCAGGGTATGACTCTGCTGAACCCGCAGGGGTGCCTCATCGCTTCGCGGGTGGCCGCCCGGCTGTTACAGAGAGAATGCGCGGTCAGCGCTCTCTGTTCGACTCCGGCAGGTGTTTCTTCGGGAACTTAGCCACCACCGTGTAGATCGGGTCGACAATGTTGGCGACCGTGCTCTCGCCTAACTGCCCGACGAGCATATAGGCGTCCCATTTCCCGAAGCCGTATTCGTCCACGAGCCACTCGACGAGCTCGACGTGCGCCAGCCGGAACGCGTCGATCAGCGGACGCGCGCTACCGGCGACCATGATGTAGTCGTCGTCTTCGAGTCGGGGCCATGCGATGGTCTCGCCCTTGATGAGACTGATGCGGAACGCCACGTCCATCGAAGTCTCGAGTCCGGTGCCGTTCACCTCACCTTCGCCCTGGGCGGCGTGACCATCTCCGAAGTAGAAGTAGGCTCCGTCGTTCCATACGGGCAGATAGACCGTCGTGCCCTCCCGGATCTCGGGTGCGTCCATGTTGCCGCCGAAGTTGCCCGGCCAGAGGCCTGCGAAGGCTTCACCGTTGGCCGGAGCTACGGAGACTCGGCCGAGCATTGGCTTTAGGTCGATGGTGATGCTGCTCATTTCGGAATCGGGCAGGTCCACCGTGCCGGTCATGGCCTCTGTATCTAGGGCCCATTCGTACCGGCGCGCCTCGATGGGGTCGTTGAGGAAGCGTGAGCGGCTGTCCGTGGCGAGCCCGCCGAAGTCGGGGTACAACTGGGCCCCGGCCAAGTTGTGGTTCGGCTGCACCTTCAGGACTTCAACGACCAGGATGTCATTCGTGGTGGCGCCTTCGATCCAGAATGGTCCGACCTCGCCCGGGAAGGGGCCGCCTCCGGGCTCGTAGTAGTCGCCGTGGTTCGTGCGTGAGATCAGAACCGTGCCAGGGCGGATCGTCGCGACCGGGTCACGCACGTCGACCGTTGGATATCCGATGGTCGGCTCGAAGTGGAGCGTGTCTTGGGCAGCGACTTCGACCGGCGCCGCGGCCGAGATGCCGATGGCCAACGTGACCACGGCCACTGTGAGCGACAGGCGAGTCACGAGCCTGGTGATTGGGGTCCTCAAAACGGCCTCCCGGCAGAGTTACAGTGCGTCGGGCAATGTGCGGGGCCGAGCCCGCTGTCGCGAGTCCGACGGGAAACTACGGCCGCCAGGCGTATCCAAAGCTTGTGGCGAGGCGAGGCAGGGAGGTTAGGCGGAGTACACCCAGGAAACGCCCAGGCTCATCGATATTTCTGTCGCCGCCGGCTCAATCGCGAGCGGCTTGAGTTTCCTGGCGCTGCCTGCCAACGGAATTCTCATCGCGCTGGCCTTGGCAGAGCTGGTGGCAAGGCGCGTCACAGCGCTCTCTCCGGCCGCGCCGACTCCGCAACAAGTGATCAATGTCGCCGCTTCGATGAGGCCGGCACTTCACCTCTTGGGTTGCACTGGGGCGCCCGTCATACCGAGGGGTCGAGGGAAGCCCAAGACCCCGCCCTTCGGGAACCCAGCCATGGTCTTTGCTGGGCACATCGTGCTGCGTCAGGTGGGAGCTGAGGCGGACATCCTCGACGCACTCGAGTCGGGCATGAAGCGGATTGAGCCCGTTTCGGACCGAACCGCCTTTCTCGTTGAAATGGGCCGCCGCATCGGGCCGTCGCACAAGCGGACCAAGGAGAAGACCAGGCCCAAGGCGAAGGCGAAACGCTCTACCTAGACCAGTCCGAAGTGTCTGACTTCGAACGGCTAGTCGCGCTGCGGTCCTTCGAGTAGGCCCTCTAGGGGTTCCTCACGCGCGCCGTTCTCGTCGCAAACGGCGAACATCGACTCACCCTGACCATACATAGCCACTCCGGCGTACTCACCGGCTTTGTTCAGCACGAAGAAGCGTACATCGAAGTTCGGCAGGCCTCGTGAGTTCAGGAGACGCGACTCGATGGTATTGTCCTTGATGCGTGTGAGTGCGGCCATCCCGGCGTCCTTCGGCGACATCCCTTGGCGCATGTTCTCGACGATCAAGAACGAGGCGCAATTATAGAGGTTGGCTTCGCCTCGCCCGGTTGAGCCCGCGGCCCCCACGTCGTTGTCGACGTATTGGCCGGCACCCAGGATGGGGGAGTCACCTGCCCGGCCCGGAATCTTCCAGGACAAGCCGCTCGTCGTGGTCACGCCACAGATGTCCCCGTTCTGATTCACACACTCCATGCTCGTGGTGCCCCAGAACGAGTTGGCGTCGATGAGTCCGTCGTCCACCATGGAGAGGCCGGCGTCTAGGCTGGCATCATAGAAGCGCTGGAGTCGGGCTTCGTGTTCGGGATCTCGTCGATACTCGGTCGGAGATGAGGATCTGCCCCGCCCCCTCCGGATTGTGTCAGGGTCGGTGTCTTCCCCCGCGCGGCTCATTCCCCCGATGCGTTCTTCCGGGTCCAGCCAATGGCCGGGGTCCACCCGGCGCCGCCACTCCAGCCACATGGAGCGGGAGTGCTCCGTGTTCAGGTCGTCATAGATGTCGAAACCGAGCGAGCGGGCGAACTCGCGGGCGCCCTCTCCGACGATGAGGTGATGGTCCGTGAGTTCGGCGACCGCTTTCGCCACGAGCGACGGTGTCTTTACACCTTCGATCCCAGCCACACCGCCAGCCCATTTTCGTGGGCCGTGCATGAGGCAGGAGTCGAGCTGCACGTTCCCGTCTGCGTTGGGCAGACCTCCGTAGCCGATGCCGGCTTCTTCGGGGTCGAGTTCCGGGATGTTCACACCTGCAACACATGCGTCGAGGATGTCTTCACCCTCGGTGATGCCACGATATGCTCGTTCGATGGCACTCTCGGGGCCGCCGTTCTTGTATCGGATGGAAGAGACGTCGGCGACGAGAAGTGGACGGGCCCGCCGGATGTGGACGGCGGGAGCGACTCGGCTGAGTTCCGCCGAGAGCGCCGAGGGTGTCGCGGCTGCTGCGACGCCTGCGGCAGTAGTCCTTACGAAGTCACGTCTGTCCATGAGATACTCTGTGCTCAGTGTGGCGTATGTTGAATGCGTCACCATAGCACGCTCAGCCAGGTCTGGCATGACACCACGCGGATCCGCATCAACTACCACATGGCAGGGGGCACTCGTCGTGTTCCTGGGCCTCACCGCTGCTCTGACCCCGGGCGGAGTCGCGGGCCAGGGGGTGACGGGGGTGGTCGTCGAGGCCCAGAGTTCGGCTCCACTACCAGGTGTTCTGGTTACGGTCGAGAGTGAGGCGGGGACTCGCGTGGGGGCAGTGCTGTCGGACGCGTCCGGGAGGTTCGTCGTTGAGGTGCCTCGGGCTGGACGCTTCAGGGCTGTCGCAGCCCGAATCGGACTTGCCACGACGACGACTGAGGTGTTCGAGGTCCCGGCGGGCGATGTGCACTTCGTGAGAGTCACGATGGCGGACAACGCGGTGGAGCTTGAAGGCCTCGTGGTAGACACGCGAGTCCAAGGGTGCCGGATCGATCCGGCGGAGGCGTTACAGATCCAGCGCTGGTGGGACGAGATTCGGAAGGCGCTCGAGGTCAGCTCTGTCGTGCAAAAGGACCAGTTGGCGCGCTTCAGAATTCAGAAGTATGAGCGCGAATGGTCCGCGGACCTCAAATCACTGTCGGGTGAGCGCACCGAGTTGCAGATCGGGTTCGCCACGCGCCCGTTCGTTTCGGCTTCTGCGGAATTCCTGACTGAAGGTGGATTCGTTCAGGGTGCGGAGGGTGATCGGGCCTACTACGCGCCCGATGCCGACGTACTCTTGGCCGATGTGTTCCTCGCTCAGCACTGTTTCTCCGTCGTGGATCACGACGAGGATCGGGACTTGATCGGGTTGCACTTCGAGCCCACTCGGACGCGCCGTGTCCCTGACGTGCTCGGCACGTTGTGGGTGGACTCGACCACTGCCGAACTCCAGAGCCTCGAGTACCGCTATGCGAACATCGACTGGTTGCCCGCGAACGAGTCGGGCGGAGAAGTTCGGTTCCGCTACCTGCCGTCCGGGACGTGGATCGTGTCGGACTGGTACATCCGCATGCCACAGGTCGGCGTGCGCTACGGGCCGGGCTCGGTGAGTCGATCGGAGGTGGCCGGCTACTTCGATGTCGGCGGTCGGGTGAGGCAAATCGCGACGAACGCGGGAGCAGGCGACGGAGCAACGGGATCGGCGGAGATCAGAGGAACGGTCTTCGACAGTATCCGGGGCCGACCGCTGGCTGGAGCGCGCGTTGCCGTACTGGGGACACGCTTCTCGGCGGATTCGGATGTTGGTGGCGCTTTTGAGATTAGTGGGCTGCCGGCCGGTGAGTATCAGGTCTCGTTCTTCCATGCCGACCTGTCACTCTGGGGAGTGGCGTCGCCGTTCATCAAGGTTGCCCTGGAAGACGCCGACAGGGCGGACGTCCTCCTGGCCGTTCCACGCTTCAGGAGTGTGGCGGCCGGTATGTGCCCGAGTGAAGGCGACGTGCGGGCCGTACTAACGGGTCGGGTCGTCGACCCAGACGGCGAGGTCGTGGAGGCCGTGACCGTTACGGCGAAGTGGGAGGCCGCCAGGTCCGGCGGCATGACCGACACCTTCACGCGCGAGTTCAGGACCGGCTCCGACGGGCGCTACTTGGTGTGTGGAGCGCCCGCCGAGGCGCGTATTGAGTTGAGCGTGGACGGCACCGCGAGGTCCGCGCGAGATGTCGAGATCGTGCTCCCGACAGGCGAGATCACCTACCGCGAGCTCAGGGCTCGGCGGTAACACGCGTCTCTGTGGTTGGCATTGGACCGACTACCGACCCAGTGCGGGGGCCGTTGCCGGTGGCCTCCGGTGCTGCGTGCGCTGCTCATAGGCGTAGGCGATCCGGATAAGGATCGGTTCCGACCAGGCGTCGCCGAGCACCTGGAGGCCGGCGGGTAGCGTCGCGTCCCGCACGAAGCCCATGGGCACGGTGAGCGCGGGGAAGCCTGTTGGGGGTGCTGGATACTGACTGTTGTCCCCAGCCGGGGTGGTCATGTCTCCAACGAGCCGGGGCGGGTTGCTCCAGCTGGGATAGATGATGGCGTCGACGCTATACTCGGCCATCGCAGCTCTGAGGCCGACCCGGAATCGCTCTTCTTGGGCACGGCCGCGGATGCACTGCTCGTTCGTATCCGGCGTTCCCTCGAAGGTGAGGAAGCGACGCACGGTTGGCATGACGGTCCGGTAAACTTTGCCGCCGTCCGCGATTTCTTGAAGCGTACGCACGGGCGGATTCGGGATATCTGCCAGATAGTTCTCGATGTCATAGCGGAAGCGGGAGCATCCAGTGCCTTCGCGCAGCTCGTCGAGGTCTTCGATGTGGAAGTCCTCGACTACGGTGGCGCCGAGCGCGCGCAGATCGTCAAAGGACTCCATGAAGCGCAGCAGGATCTCCGGGTGCGCGCTCGCCTTGTACGCGATCTGTCCGACCACGCCGATGCGAAGACCGGTCAGGTCGTCCTCGAGGAAGTCCATGTACGATTCAGCGCGGCGCGCATCCGCCTCTGCGGTCACGGCGTCGTTCGGGTCGGTCCCCACGATGACGTCGAAGACACGAACGGCGTCCTCGACGGTGCGGGCCATAGGGCCGCCAATGTCACGGTGGGCGAACAACGGTATGATTCCGTCGCGGCTCGTGAGTCCCTGCGTAGACCGGATGCCCACGAGTCCGTTGTGGCTGGACGGTCCTCGGATGGAGTTGCCAGTGTCGGTGCCGAGCCCGATCAGGCCGAGGTTGGCCGTCACAGCGGCAGCGGTGCCGCCGCTGGAGCCCGCAGTCACACGATTGAGGGCATAAGGGTTGAAGGTCCAACCAGGAAGCATCGACCCAACCGTCTCCAGCGCGGTGAACGCGAACTCGGCCAGATTCGACTTGGCGAGGATGATTGCCCCAGCCTCGCGGATCTTCCTGACCTGGTACGCGTCGTCCGCGGCCATGGAGCCTTCGAGCGAGGCGGAACCGCCCGTCGTGGGCATGTCGTGTGTGTCGTAGTTGTCCTTCACGATGAACGGGATGCCGTGAAGCGCTCCCGTCAGTGACCCGGTGCTGCGCAGCGACTCGTCCAGCTCATCTGCGCGTTCGAGCACACGCGGATTGATGAGGATGATGGAGTTGAACGTCGGGCCGTTTCTGTCGTACGCATCAATCCGATCCAGATACGCCTGGGTCAGTTCGCGAGCGGTCAGCGTTCCCGAGAGCATCGCCTGGTGTGCCTGGGCGATCGTGAGTTCGATGAGTTCGACGCCCCCGACATTCTGTGCGGCGGTGTGGATGGGGGCGACGCCGATTCCGGTGGAGGTCGCCAGCGCGACCCCAAGGAGCATTTTCTTCATGATGCTAAAGTAGAGCGGCACCTCCATCGCTGCGAACTAAGGCCGCCGTCCCGTGAGTGCTCGGGCCCTTTGCCAGATCCCGTCGAACATCGGCTCGGTCAGTTTTCCGGTGAACGTGTTCTGTTGGCTCGGGTGATACGACGCGATAAGGGTCAGTGCCCCGAGGTCGACTTCCACACCGTGGCCGAAGCGTGGCCGGGGCTTCGGCACGTCCAAGCCTCGGTCTCCAAGCACCTTCAGCGCCTGGATGTAGGAGAAGCTGCCCAGCACGACGACCACCCGGAGTTGAGCGAGCAGGTTGAGCTCCTCGTCCAGCCAGGGCCGGCACGCGTCTCGTTCCTGTACGGTCGGTTTGTTGGCAGGGGGTGCACAGCGGACCGCGGCAGACACGAAGACGTCCTGGAGCTCGAGGCCGTCGTCGACGGCTGTTGCGCGGGGTTGGTTGGCGAATCCGGCCCGATGAAGTGCTCCGTACAACCAGTCGCCAGATCTGTCGCCGGTGAACATCCTCCCGGTGCGGTTGGCGCCGTGGGCGGCGGGCGCGAGCCCGACAACGAGCACTCGGGCGTTGGGGTCACCGAATGACGGTACGGGGCGGCCCCAATACTCGTCGTCTCTGAACGGGGCGCGCTTCTCCACCGCCACCTGTTCGCGCCATTCGACGAGGCGGGAGCAAAGGTGGCACTGTGTGATGCGCGCCTGGAGCGCGTCCATGGAGCGCGCGGTCATGCGGTCGGGATGGCTGGCCTCAGAGGACATTGGTGACCGTGATGCTTTGCTCAAGCGTGGCGCTCAGTTCCGTGGCGGGAACTGCGTCTGAGACGAAAGTGGTTGTGGCCTCCGCCGGGGATTCGGTCGGCCAAGCAGACCCCGTGAACCACGTGAGCCTTCTCGCCCGGTCCGACTTGATCAGGACCAGACCGTTCGCAAGCGCGAACATGTTCAACTTCGGATCGATCCTCTCGAAGCCATTCTCACCCGCGCTTGGGTGTGCTTCCTCGGTCATCTGGTACCTCCGTCCCGATTTCCTCGACTCTACGAGCCGAGCCACCCATCCCAGGGAGAGTCCCCTCAAGGCACCTCCACCAGACGCGACGAAGACGGGCCAGGTTTCCGCGTCGCGGCCTCAACCCCCTGTTGATGCGTCTCTTATCAGTGCTACGACCCGCTTTCGTTCCACGCCGACCACCATAGAACTGACAGCATGGCCCCTCCGGAAGCTAGCCGCTCGGCAGCGAAGTCGCGGGTCTCGGGGTTGAGCGGACCGTCCGGATCGAAACCGACGTCCCGATCCAGCCGGTACAGGGCCTCGACGTTGTCGCTCGACTCTTGAATATGCTCCATGACCATGGCTCGGCTCCGGCCCGTGGCGTCGGTCGGCGCACTGCGTGGCATGTGCCGGTTCACATCGGCTTGCGTGACGTGTGCTTCAACGAATAGGCGCTCAAAACGGCTGTGGAAGTCGCCACCACCCGAGTATCCCTCGGGGTTCGGTACAGCATTACCGAGAGCGTCCGAGCCCCTCCACCCATTGAAGTGGATTGTCGAGTGATGGGGCTGCGAAGCGTCTGTGACGTAGTGACCGAGTACCCCTGCATCGTTGATGATGCGTTGTTCGATCCAGCCCCGTCTAGTCGGATCCGTCTCGTTCCGCCACATGCGGAATTCCGTGACCACGCGCTGATACAGCTCGAGGATCCGGTACGGGAGGAAGCCGGCGTCGCGTTCGGGTTTGGGCAGCCCCGCATCGTATAGTGCCTTCAGATACGTGAACCGGTCCGGAGCGTCGAGGGCACCGGCGGGCACATTCTCCATGTCGATGTAGTGGTCGTACGAGAAGGCTTGGTCCATTTCCCTCATGCTGAAGTTGCGCCACCGATCCGGCTCAGGGTCCAGATACACGAGCTGTTCTCCCGCGGACCTGAAGAAGTCGGGCATTGAAGCGGGCAGGGCGAGCACTGCCGCGTGGGCTGCCATTTCGTGGCCGAGGAATCCCCAAGGAAGCGGATGTGCGTCGTCGCTCGTAGGGCCTGTGCTCACAGCGAGTGTCATCAGAAGCGCATATGCGGTCATGACTGTGCTGCCTCTCTAGAGAGTTTGCCTCGGTCCACTTTGCCGAGGTGTGTTCTGGGGAGATCGTCCATGAAGGTCACTTCACGAGGATACTTGTATGGTTCCAATCGGGTCCTGGCCCACTCCTGGAGCACTGCGGCTAGTGCGCCGCCCGGCGTGTGGCCGGTGGCCACGACCGCGAACGCCTCCGGCTTGATGAGTCCGTCCGTGCTACGCACACCCACAACGGCGACTTCTTGCACGGCCTCGTGCTCGAGTAGGCAGTTCTCCAGTTCGCCGGGGGACATCCACTTCCCACTCACTTTGAGCATGTCGTCCGCGCGGCCGCAGTAGGTGACGTAGCCGTCCGCGTCCATGCTGATCATGTCCCCCGAGACGTACCAGTCACCGACGAATGCTTGGCGGGTCTTTTCGCGCTGCTGCCAATATCCCGAGGCTCGGGAATCACCTTTCACCCACAGGTAGCCGACTTCGTCCGGTCCTAGGACTTCGCCGTCCTCACCTCGCACCTCGACTTGGAAGCCCGGGACGACCTGCCCCAGCGTGCCGGGCTTCACGTCGCCCGGGCGGTTCGAGATGAAGATGTGCCACATCTCCGCTGTGCCGAGGCCGTCCAGAAGCGGGACGCCGCACAGTGCATTCCAACGGCGGTGGAGTTCTGCGGGTAGCGCCTCGCCGGCAGAAGTCACGAGGCGGATGGACGAGAGGTCCTGGTTCGGTGCGTCCGGATGGCCCAACAGGTGGTTCACCATTGTGGGCACGTTCGCGAGGATGGTCGGCTTGAATGCCTCGATTTTCGCGAACAGAGTTTCCGCCGTGCACCGCTCCGGGAAGAGGACTGCGGTCGCCCCGACGCTGAACGGGAAGAACAGATTGATGCCCATCGCGTACCCGAAGAAGAGCTTGGGGACGGAGAGGGTGACGTCGTCCGGTGTGATGCCCAAGACGCCATGGCCGTAGAGCTCGGTCGTGTTTACGAAGGAGCGATGACTTTGAACGGCGGCCTTGGGGTGGCCTGTGGTGCCGCCGCTGAAGATCCAGATTGCAGCATCGTCTTCGTGGGACGGGAACGTGGGATGTGCATCGCTGTGTGCAGTCAGGGTCGCCGTGAAGTCTGGCGTGCCCACCCGGATGAAATCTGGTCGGTGGTCTGCCTCTGCGAGCACGGCTTGGAATGTGTCTGCGACTTCATCGTGCACGAGCGCCACCCGCGCCCGGATGTACTCATAGAAATACCTGATTTGGTTCGGCTTGAGTTGCGGGTTGATCATCACAACGACACCGCCAGCTCGGATGATCCCGAAGAGGGCCGCGACGAAGTCGAGCCCGTCCGGCATGGCGATCAACACTCGTTCTTCCGGCCGGAGTCCGGCTTCCACGAGCAGGTTGGCGTACTGGCCTGCGCGGGCATCGACTTCGCCGTACGTCAGAGCGCCATCTGCTGTGAGCAGCGCTGTTCTGTCAGCGAGACCTTCGGCAATACGGCTGCCGAGGAAGTGCTCGTAAAGGTTCAGGCGATCAGACACGGATTCCGGGGATAGCGAGTGGGAAGTGGTGCATGACGATACGCGCCCGCTAGAATATGGGTCAATCGAAGCCTCCTCCGATCGCTTTAATCCTGTAGCAATCGACGCCATGCCTGTGCATCGCCTAGCCGAAATGACGTGGGAAGACGTCCGTGACGCGGATCGTGCGCGTGCGGTTGCGATCTTGCCGGTCGGGGCGGTCGAAGCGCACGGGCCGCACCTGCCGTTGGGCACGGACGTGATCATCGCGGAAGCGATGGCGAGGCGGGGTGGTGAGAAGCTGTCCGATGCAGGATTTACCGCACTGGTCATGCCCCCACTGTGGTACACAGCCGCGGGCTTCGCTCGGAATTTTCCAGGGACGATCGGCGTGGACGGAGACACCGTGCGCCGCCTGATCCGTGAAATCGCAACGGCCTTGGCCGAACACGGCATTAAGACGTTGGCGATCGCCAATGCCCATTTGGACCCAGAAAATCTGGCCGCGCTTCGAGCTGCGTCAGGGGAGGCGCACGAGGGTGTGAACGTCGTGTTCGTCGACCTGACCCGACGCGCTGTGGCCGAACAACTCACGGATGAGTTCCGGACGGGCGCTTGTCACGCAGGGCGCTTTGAAGGAAGCGTCGTGATGGCCGAGGCCCCAGATCTGGTGAAGACTGCTGTAGCCGCCGAACTGGAGCCGAATCCCTCGTCGTTGTCCGACGCGATTCGTGACGGAGCCCGGACGTTTGCCGACGCTGGTGGGCCACGTGCCTACTTCGGATGGCCTGCCGACGCCACGACCGAGGAAGGTCGCGAGACCATCGAGGTCCTGGCTGGACTGTTGGCCGATGCAGTCATCGCCAGCGTGGAGACCTCGGCATGAGTTTATCCGGACGGACTGCGGTCATCACCGGCGGGGGACGGGGGATTGGGGCCGCCGCGGCGTTGGAGCTTGCACGTGCAGGGGTGTCGGTCGCCCTCGCCGCTCGGAACGAAGACCAAGTCGTGGAAACCGCCGCTGGGCTGCGTAAGGCCGGCTATACCGCGTTCGCCTTTCGCTGCGATGTAACCGATCCCAGGCAGGTTCGTGACCTCGCCATGTCCGCGCGTGAGACCATGGGCAGGGTCGACATTCTGGTGAACAACGCTGGGACTGCGACGTCGAATTCCCTCGCCAAGATCAAGTTGACCGAGTGGGAGCACATCATGGCGGTGAACGCCACGGGGACCTTCCTGTGCACTCAATCGATGATGCCTGAGATGGCGGAGCAGAGATGGGGCCGGGTGGTCAATGTCGCTTCGGTCGCTGGACTCAAGGGCGCAAAGTACGTCTCGGCTTATACGGCGGCCAAACACGCCGTCGTCGGCTTCACGCGATCGATCGCTGCTGAAGCGGAGGGGACTGGTGTCACCGTGAACGCAGTGTGCCCAGGGTATGTGGACACACCGCTCACAGACGAGACCATCGCCCGAATCATGGCGCGGACCGGGAAGTCGCGAGACGATGCCCTGATCGCGATTCTCGAGCAGTCGGGCCAGCCCCGCTTGATCCGGGCCGAGGAGGTTGCCGGCGCGATCCTAAAGCTCTGCGAAGACTCAGCCAGCGACACCAACGGCGAAGTCGTCATTCTCGATGGAAAGGACACCCCGTGACGTACGCGCACATCAATCCGGAAGAGCTTGGAGCCCCCAAGGGGTGGACCAACGGCATGTTGGGCCCGAAGAACGGGCGGATCTTGTTCGTGGCGGGACAGGACGCGGCCGAGCCCAACGGAGAAGTCACCACAGACGACTTCGTGGAGCAGTTTGACATCGTCTTGGCCAAGATGCTGACCGTGGTCCGAGAGGCTGGCGGAGGACCCGAAGACATCGGGCGTATGACCATCTTCGTGTCCGACCTGAATGCGTACCTTGAGGCGCGCGGCGACATTGGACCTGCCTACCGAGCTCACATGGGCAAACACTATCCAGCGATGGCATTGGTGGAAGTCAAACGGCTACTCGATCCGAGAGCCCAAGTGGAAATCGAAGGGACCGCAGTGATCCCCGACCTAAGCGTCTAGGAAATCATGTTCGAGCCGAAGTCATTCTTGTATTCACTGGATGCCGACACCGGCGTCGCGACGATCACGCTCAACCGCCCGGACCGGCTCAACGCGTTGACCTTCGAGGTCTACGACGAGCTGCGCCGAGCCTTCTACGTGCTGCACGATGAGAAGGATGTGCAGGTGGTCGTCATCACCGGCTCGGGTCGGGCGTTTTGTTCGGGTGGAGACGTCGAAGACATCATCGGTGCGTTGTTCGAGCGGGACTTCCGTGGCCTGCTCGAGTTCACACGCATGACGTGTGACCTGGTGCTGTCGATTCGCCGATGCCGCAAACCAGTGATTGGTGCGCTGAACGGAACTGTGGCCGGCGCGGGTGCGGTCATCGCGACCGCGTGTGACATGCGTGTTGCGGCCGAGTCGGCGAAAATCGCCTATTTGTTCACGCGCGTTGGTCTCTCCGGTGCGGACATGGGTTCGGCGTGGATGCTTCCAAAGATCGTGGGCATGGCTAAGGCGAGTGAGTTGCTGATGACCGGCGACTTCATTGGCGCTGACGAAGCGCATCGGATTGGCCTCTACAATCGTGTCGTTCCAGATGGCGAAGCACTAAGTGCAGCGACCAAGCTCGCCGAGAAGCTGGCGCGAGGGCCGTCCTTCGCGATCGAGATCACGAAAGACTCACTCAACCGCGAAGCCAGCATGGATTTGGAAGGCGCGCTCGAAGCCGAAGCGCAGATCCAAGCTTCGTTGATGCTGCACCCCGACTTCCGTGAGGCGTACGAAGCCTTCGTCGAGAAGCGCGACCCCAATTTCCTCTAGAAGGCGTTTTCGCACATATGCTCGATCTTCGTCCCGTCCGAGCTTTCTTAGATTCTGAGCACGAGGCATGGGCCTGCACAGCGGCTAAGTTCGCTTCCGCTGAACTCGCCCGAAGGCCGGAGCCCGTAGATGACGACGCGGGACGCATTGAAGCCCGAGACGTGCTCTCGGCCATGGGCGCGGCCGGCCTGCTCGACCCGATCGGGACGCTTGACCTACGCGCGTGCTGCCTAGCTCGGGAGGCTATTGCCGCCGCATCGCCGCTGGCGGACGCGGTATGGGCGCTGCAAGGACTCGGCATCACGCCGCTTCTGCTCGCCGGCAGTGATCGACTCAGAGAGCAGTGGGCACCCGGTGCGCTCGCGGGCGAGATCATGTCCGCCTTCGCGATGACCGAGCCTGATGCTGGATCCGACGTCGCGTCCATGAAGACGCGGGCGGTGCGGGACGGCGACGATTACGTCCTCGACGGTCACAAGTGGCTCATCAGCAACGCGGGCATCGCCGACTACTACGTGGTCTTTGCTTCGACCGACCCAGAAGCAGGGAGCCGGGGCATCTCGGCGTTCCTGGTTCCGGCCGAGACCGAGGGCCTGACGTTTGCCGGAGCCCAGGTGATGAGTGCGCCGCACCCGCTCGGCGAACTGCAACTGACGGGGTGCAGAGTTTCCGCGACGAACCGAATCGGGGAAGAGGGTCGGGGGTTCATGCTGGGAATGGCCACGCTGGATCAGCTTCGCCCGACTGTGGGGGCCGCAGCGTGTGGGATGGCACAGCGCGCGATCGACGAGGCGCTAGCCCACGCCATGGGTCGTGAACAATTCGGAAAACCGTTGTCCGACTTTCAGATCATTCAGGACAAGCTCGGCCGGATGGCCATTGATCTGACTGCCTCGCGCATGCTGGTTTACCGCGCGGCGTACGAGAAGGACCAAGGCGCGGACCGGATCACCGTCGAGGCTGCCATGGCGAAGGCTTTTTCCACTGAGGCCGCACAGCGCATCATCGACGACGCCGTGCAGATTTTGGGTGGGCGAGGTGTTCTAGCGGAGCACCCGGTGGATCGGCTGTACCGTTCGGTGCGTGCGCTGCGGATCTATGAAGGGACCACTGAGATCCAGCACCTGATCATTGCCGGCGCGATGGTCGCGGAAGCCAAAGCTGCCAATGGCTGACCCGATGAAGATTGCCGTCGTAGGGGGCGGCCCGTCGGGCCTCTACTTCGCGATCCTCATGAAACGCGCGGACGCTGCGAATGAAGTGGTGGTGTTCGAGCAGAACAAGCCGGACGACACGTTCGGGTTCGGCGTGGTGTTCAGCGATGCGACGATTGCGGAGGTCGAGAGCGCGGACGAAGCGACGTACCGGGCTATCACCGACCACTTTGTGCATTGGGACGACATCGACGTGCACTACGGTGGGGAGGTCGTCCGCAGCACAGGGCATGGTTTCAGCGGTATGAGTCGGCAGACGCTGCTCACGGTGCTGCAGGGTGTGGCCGCGGAGATGGGGGTCGATGTCCGTTACGAGACTCGTGTTGATGACCTCGAACAGTTCGGCGCGTACGATCTCGTCGTGGGCTCCGATGGGGTGAATTCTCGGGTCCGCGAACTGCTCGGGAATCGAGTGCAGCCCACCTTCGATTGCCGCCCGAATCGATTCGTGTGGCTCGGGACGACCAAGCCGTTCCCGGCGTTCACGTTCTACTTCCGTGAAAATGAGCATGGCCTTTGGCGTGTGCATGCGTACCAGTACGAACCCGGCCATTCGACGTTCATCGTTGAGTGCACGGAGGGCGCCTGGAAGGCGGCTGGTATGGACACGGCTACCGAGGAGGAAACGCTCGCGTACTGTGAGGTGCTCTTCGCGGAAGAGTTAGAGGGTCACGCGCTCACCGTGAACAAGAGTGTGTGGCGTAGTTTTCCGACCATCCGATGTGGTGCCTGGTCTGCGGACAACGTCGTGCTCATGGGTGACTCGGTTCACACCGCACACTTCTCTGTGGGCTCCGGGACGCGCATGGGAATGCTGGACGCGATTTCGCTGCGGGCCGCGTTGATATCTGGATGGGCGGAGGTAGAGCCCTTGGGAGGGTCGACCAATGGGTCGGGCCCCTCCATGGCGGATCGGGTCAGACGCGGTTTGATGGCTTACGAGGCCGAGCGACGCCCTCAAGTTGAGTCTCTGCAACGCGCCGCCCAGGCGAGCCTCGAGTGGTTCGAAGATGCCGAGCGGTACATGGATCTCGATCCGGTGCAGCTCACTTTCACGCTTCTGACGCGCAGTCTGCGCATCACGCATGAAGATCTACGTGTCCGCGATCCGGCTTTTCTGGCTCGAGTGGATACGTGGATTGCCGAGGAGGCTGAGCGGCAGACTGGCACACGTGTGCCAGTCGACCCGCCACCACCGCCCATGTTCACGCCGTTCAAGATCCGGGATTTGGTGATTCCGAATCGGGTCGTGGTGTCTCCCATGTGTCAGTACTACGCCGAGGATGGAACGGTGGGTGATTGGCACATGCAACACCTCGGGAGCCGCGCGGTGGGTGGTGCTGGATTGGTCTATGCCGAGATGACGGACATCTCCGCGGATGCGCGGATCTCAACCGGATGTGCGGGCGTGTATAAACCCGAGCATGTTGATGCTTGGCGGAGGATCGTGGACTTCGTGCACGGACATTCCGCAGCCAAGATGGCGATCCAATTGGGTCACGCGGGACGGAAGGGTGCGACCAAGGTCATGTGGGCCGGCGACTCGGAACCGGTGCAGAAGGACGGTTGGGACCTCATGTCCGCATCTCCGATCCCGTACTTCCCGGATCGGAGTCAGACCCCGCGTGAGATGACGCGCCGAGATATGGACCAGGTGGTTGCTGAGTACGTGCGTGCCACCGGGTACTCCGATGCGGCGGGCTTCGATCTCCTCGAGATCCATATGGCGCACGGGTACCTGCTCGCGAGCTTCATCTCTCCACTCACCAACGAGCGCACGGATGAATACGGGGGCTCACTCGAGAACCGCATGCGCTTCCCGTTGGAAGTCTTCGACGCGTGCCGCGGCGTGTGGCCCGAGCACAAACCCATGAGTGTGCGTGTGAGCGCCGTGGACTGGGTGCCCGGGGGAATGGGGCCGGAGGACGCGGTTCATGTGGCCCGGCTCCTGCGCGAGCACGAGTGCGACATCGTAGACGTCTCCGCGGGGCAGACCGTGCCGTATCAGAAGCCGGTTTACGGGAGGCTCTTTCAGACTCCGTTCGCGGACAGAATTCGGCACGAGGTCGGCATCTCGACGATGGCGGTGGGGAACGTGTCGTCGTGGATGGACGTGAATACCATCATCTCCGCAGGCCGGGCCGACCTGTGCCTGCTCGCCCGAGCTCACCTGTTCGATCCGTACTGGACGCGCCATGCGGCGCACATGCTGGGCTACGAGATGGAGTGGCCTGACCCGTACAAGTCGGTCAGTCGGTACACGCCGCGCTTCGAGTTCCACTTCGGGGGCGAGTAGGCCCTAGGCCCTGCCGGTCATCAGCAGGAAGAAGTACATCAGATAGATGCCGAGCATGGCTCCGCCCAGCCTTTGGCCGATCGACATCTTCCGCATGGTGACGACGGTCGACATTCCGCTCCGGCGAGCATGAGCGGAATGTCCACCGCCATGACGTGGGCTGGGACCGTGAGTCCTCGGAGGCTGGCGAGCGACGACGCACCCATGATACCCAGGCTGTTGAGGACGTTGCTCCCGATCACGTTCCCGACTACGACGTCCGCCTGGCGCTTCGCGGCGGCCACTAAGATCGTTAAGAGTTCGGGTGCCGAGGTGCTCATCGCGATGACGGTCAGGCCGATCACTGGGTTCGAGATGCCGAACCGTTCACCGGTCCCGATGGCCCTGGCGCGCCATACATCACGCGCAGGGCGGTACGTCAGCAGGCCCAGCGAAAACATGCTGACCCGCGACACCGCACGAGCGCGAATACGAGCTTGGTCCGAAGGTCCATACCTTCAAATACCGGGCGAAGGGGAGAGAGAAGCCACAGACTAGACACCTTAGGGGGGCTGTTTTTGTGCCCGTCCCGTGGCGAGCGTGTCCTCTTTTCGCCATTTTTGGGCATCGGAAAACGCACTCCAAACCAGCATGTCGATGTCTGAAGCGGTCACATACGGTAAGTATCTGAAGATCGACGAGCTGCTGAACCTCCAGCAGCCGCGTGACGAAGTGGAGCACGACGAGATGCTCTTCATCGTCATTCATCAGGTCTATGAGCTCTGGTTCAAGGTGATCCTTCATGAGCTCGACTATTGCTGCCGGCTTCTTTCAGAAGGTGATGCCGCGAGGGCGCTGCACACGCTCAAGCGGGTGCTGACCATTCTGAAAGTCTTGGTCGCGCAGTTGGACATTCTCGAGACGATGACGCCGACGGAGTTTCGGACGTTCCGGGAGCGCCTCGAGAGCGCGAGCGGCTTTCAGTCGGATCAGTTCCGGGCCTTCGAATTCGCTCTGGGCAGGAAGACACGGGCATCTCTGGACCGCTTCGCCGAGGGAACGCGCGCCCGCGCCGGTCTCGATAAACGGTGGAAAGCGCCGACGATCTGGGACTATGTGATCCGGTACCTCGCAGGGGTGGGGTACGACATACCAGCCGACCAGCTCGAGCGTGACGTGACGGCCCCGATCGAGGCGTCCGAGGCGGTGCAGGCTGTTCTGGTGAAGATTTATCGAGAGGATCCCGCCAACGCCGACCTGTGCGAGCGCCTTGTAGACCTGGATGAGGGCGTGCAGGAGTGGCGCTACCGCCACGTAAAAATGGTCGAGCGCACGATTGGGATGAAGCATGGGACGGGCGGATCTGCAGGGTCCAAGTACCTGCGCACTACGCTCAACAGCCCGGCGTTCCCGGACCTCTGGGAGATCCGGTCCCAGTTGTGATCTCTCTTGGCGAGCTCCATTCATCTCCCAATGCCCTGGCGCCCTATTACTCGGCGTTCCGGGTCTCGGAGCGACTGCTTCTCACGGGGCATTCACACCAAGCGTGGCCGGACGCCGGATTCGAAGGCCAAAAGCAGGCGTGGTCGGATGCTGCTGAGTTCGTGGATCAGAAGTGGGACGCGGCGACCGCGAAGTGGGCGCGTGTTGGTGAAGGGTACCGTGAGCGGTTAGGAGGTTGCTCCGGAGACATTACCCTGGACTCGAACACCCATGCATTGCTGCTGCGGTTCCTGTCTGCGCTGCCGCTCCGGGAGCGACCGCGTATTGTCACGACAGACGGCGAATTCCACACGATCCGCAGGCAGGTCGATCGCTTGGCTGAGGAAGGCATTGAGGTTGTGAAGGTGGCGGCGGATCCGCTGGACACGCTGTCCGAACGACTGGCGGACCAGGTGGACGACCGCACCTCGTGTGTACTCGTCTCGTCCGTGTTGTTCGGCACCGGTCTCATCGTGCCTGAGCTCCAGCAGATAGCGGCTGCATGCACGAAGCACGGTGCCGAGATGATGGTGGATGCCTACCACTCCCTGGGTGTCGTCCCGTTTTCGTTGGACGGAATGGAGCAGGCGTTTGTTCTGGGCGGGGGCTACAAGTACATGCAGCTCGGTGAAGGGAACTGCTTTATGCGGGTGCCCGAAGGCTGTGAGATGCGCCCTGTGATCACTGGCTGGTTCAGTGAGTTTGCCGAGTTGGCGGACGCGAAGACCGAGGGCGAAGTCCGCTACGGAAAGGGCTTCATGCGTTTTTCTGGGTCCACGTTCGACCCGACGTCTCAGTATCGCGGAGCCGCAGTGCTCGATTTCTTTGCGGAGCAGGGGCTCTCGACAGAACTCCTACGCTCGGTCAGCCAGCATCAGGTGGGGCTGCTCGTTGAGACATTGGAAAGCCTAGATCTGGACCCGGCGATGGTGTCGATCGATGCCGGGGTGCCGCTCGAGAGCCGAGCAGGTTTCCTGACCGTGCGGGCTCCGGATGCTGAGGCTCTGAGCGTTGCGCTCCGCGAACACGGCGTGAGCACGGACGCGAGGGGAGACCGGCTGCGCTTTGGTCCTGCCCCTTACTTGAGCGACGCGCAGGTGGTCCAGGCGATGGAGACGTTGCGTGAGGTCGTGCCCCGTTAGGGACCGGCCGTAGCGTTTCCGGGCCGTCAGTCCGTGGGCGCTTCTAGCTCCGCGGCGTCCCCGACCGAAATGGAACCGCTCTGAATCACCGCGCCGTGCGCGCCACCGGCCCACTTCAGGTCGAGCGTACCACGGAGTCCTGGACACTGCTCGTCCATGAGTTCGCAGGGTCGTGTTTCTCCGCGTAGACGGATCTTCACTCTGCCCACGGTTAGCACATGGCCGCGTGTGTTCTCGAGGCGGATGCCGCTGACCATGATGTTCGCCCGGCGCATGGCCGGGTCGGAGTCGGGTAGGCTGTCTTTGATCCGATCAAAGACTTCTTTCTCGATGACCGAGACCTGGCGCGTCGCGCCGAAGTTGGCGTCGCCTTCGATGCCTTTGCCTTCCAGGGCATCGACGCTTTGTGCCGCGTCCATCACTCCGCCCTTGGACCGCTTCGTCCAGATTGCTTCGACTCGTCCGCTCATTGCCACTCCTTAGGTCTCGCTTCCTCGTGCGCCTTCAGCCCGGCCGACGCTCCGACGGATAGTCTCTAATGCTCTCCCACTCCGACGCGTCCGATCTCGCCACTACGGCGATCACGGGCTCTGTGTCGCTGAGGTTGAGTACCTCATGCGGCACTCCAGGTTCGATGAAGATGAAGTCTCCGGCCGAATTTTCCAGGGATTGCTCGAGATTCTCGCCGTACTCGTGGCGCACGTTGCCTTGAAGAATGAAGAGCATCACCTCGAAGTCCACGTGGATGTGCGCGTAGGCGCACGCCCCCGGCGGCACGGTGGCGACGTTCATCGAGAGCTTCTTGGCTCCCACGTTTTTCGCCGAGACGCCCGTCTTGTACCGAATCCCGTTCCATCCACGGTGGGTGTCTGGGTTACGAACGCAGAGAATGCCGTCGCCGTCTTCCACGGTATGGGTCAGGTCTTCGGTGCTCATCGGATCATCGCCTCGAGTTCTTCGGGTGTGCGGGGGAGTGCGGAAGTGAGCACTTCGGCTCCGTCCTCCGTGACAAGGATCACGTCTTCTACGAAGACCGCGATGTCGATGTCGTGGTTGTAATACCAGGGCTCAACGGTGAAGACCATACCCGCCTCAAGCGGGATGTCCATCAGGGCCGGGTCCCCGGAGGACATCCCGATGTGATGCCCGAAGAAAGACGGGGTCTGCATGTACTGCTCTTCGTGGTCCGGGATGTTCTCGTACGCGATGGCGGTGAGCTCAGCCAACGTCACGCCTGGCCGAACGGCCGCGATGATGGCATCTGCCGCGTTCGTGCTCACCAACATCTTCTCGCGCTGGATGTCAGTAAACGTGCCCCCGACCGGGAAGGTCCGACCCACGTCGCTGATGTACCCGTCGACTTCGCAGCCCACGTCGAGAATCACTAACTCGTCACTCTCCATAGGCCGGTTCCTGCGGTCGTAGTGAGCAGCGAGCACGCGCCATGGCCACAGGCTGTTCGGGCCGGACTTGATGATGGGCGTGAACGGAATCGCGGCGGAGCCGAACGCACGGCACGCCTCTTCGAACGCGCCTTGGATGGTCCGTTCGTCTACACCCGCTCTCACACGATCCGCGCCCGCCCGGATACCAGCCATCGTGGCGTCCGCTGCGATCTGCATGTGCTGGGTCTCCGCCGGACTCTTGATCATCCGCACCCGTGCCATCGACTCGAATGCGTTGATGAAGTCGGCGCCGGGATAGTCGGCGCGCAGCCGGAAGATCATTGATGCGATCGGGTCCATCACGCCCAGAAGAGGTGGTTCCGGGGCGGGGACCTCGCCCACCCGACCCGAGTTCACCCGCAGGGGTGTGCCCGCGGCGATCCGTTCACGGAGGAACGCATCGAACTCCGAGATGTCCCGATACGTTCCTATGCCAGCAATGCCGCGTAGCTCGTAGTCGTTAAGCAGGGGACGCCCAGGGAAGTCGTTTCGCCGGCCAGGGTTCTCGAAGCGGGCGTCTCGCGCCGGCATGAAGAGGGTGGCTGAGCCACCGGGCGGATTCGAGTCCAGCACCAACATGGAGCCCGGCACTTCCAGTCCCGTCAGATACCAGAAATCGTCCAGCTGCCGGAAGGTGCCGCCGTGGGGCGCTCCGTCCCCACCGGGGATCAGGAGAATCCCGCCGCCCGACTCTCTGATGTGATCCGTGAGCCGGTCCCGGCGGAACTCGTACTCCTGTGGCCTGAAGTCGAGACGGGCCCAGTCCGTGTACTTCTGCTCCGGGGTCTGCGCTTGCAGCGGCCGTACGGCGAGCAGCGTCGTGAGCACGGCAGCAGCAGCGAGAATGCGTGTGGCGGGGACGATGGTGTGCATGAGCGAAAATGCGGGCGGGGGGATCGGGTGACTGCTAGGTTGCAGATCTGTAGGAAGACTCGCCACCCCGGAGCCTCAACTGGCCCTCCGTCTGCAAATCGACCTCGTCTACGACCCGGGCTGTCCCAACGTCGACCTCGCGCGTGAAGTACTCGCCGTTGCGTGTCGCGAGAGTGAGATCCCGGCCGTGTGGACCGAGTGGAACAGCGAGGACGCCGAGTGCCCGCCCCGTGTTCTGGGGTTGGGGTCGCCGAGCATTTTGGTGAACGGGGAAGACGTAGCCCCCGGCCCCCATCAGTGGACTCCGCGGGATCCAGCGCAGGGACCGCGATGCCGTGTCTACCGGGACGGCGACGCGTTGGTGGGGGCGCCTCCGATTGAGCGCGTGACCGCCGCCATCACTCAGGCGATGGGGCCAGAGGTCGTCTAACTCTTAGTGGTCGTCGTGGTTCAGTTCGTACTGCTGCTGCGTGTAGGTATTTTCAGCAGCCTGTGACGCGTCGCGCTTCTTGGCGGCTTTCATACTGCGCGCCTTCGTGCCTGCGGAGTGGACCTGGGGCATGGAGAGCTGTTTCTCCAAGTTGGCGCCCTCGCAGGATGGACATGCGGGGACGTCTTTCTCTTTTCGCACCCACGCTTCGAACGCTTCTTGGCAGTCGCTGCAGATGTAGTCGTAGATCGGCATGTTCTCGGCCCCGGGCGGGTCAGCCCTCACCCTCAATCGATTCAAGCACCAGACGAATGAATTCGTCGACATGTTCCGCGCCGTCAACCCAGCGGGTCACGGTCACCAGATCGTTGTCACGATCTATATAGATGATGTTCGTGGAGCCCGCACCGTTGGCGTAGAAGACAGAACCCGGCGCGGAGGGGAGCTGGGCCTGGTCCGTGTTCAGCCACCACATGTACCCGTAGTTGGATTGGATGTCCGCGGGCCGCGTGGCCATGTCGAACCATTCGCTGGATACCAGCTGTTCGCCGCCCCACCGGCCGCCACGAAGTGCCAGGAGTCCGAAGCGCGCGTGGTCGCGAGTGTCGATGATGAACCCGCCGCCCCAGTGACCGCCGCCGCTCACGGACTGCATCCTCTGCCCGTCGATCTCTGTCCAAGACGTCTCGTATCCGTGCCAGCGCCAGTCATCCGATGCGCCGATACGATCCATGATGCGCTCTTCCAGCACTTCGGGGAGCGGACGCTTGAAGAGATGCAGCAGCGAATACGCCATCAGGTTCACGCGCACGTCGTTGTATTCCCAGAACGTGCCCGGCGTCTGGAGTTCTCGGTCGATGCCCATGCGCCGGTCCGCTTGGTCGGGCTTGTCCCACAACGTGCCTTCCCACTCGCTGGTCTGTTGCAGCAGATGGTGCCAGGTGATCTGGGCGTTGTGCGCCCCCGAGTAGGCCCCGTCCGTCACGTAGTCGCCAATGTTGTCGTCCACATTGCGGATCAGGCCGTCATCGAAGGCGAGACCGGCCACCGTGGACAGGTAGGACTTGGTCACGGAGAAGGTCATGTCCTCGCGGTCCGTGTCGCCAAACTCGGCGACGATGTAGCCGCCTTTCAGGACGATACCGTTCACGCCGCCCCGTTCCGCGGTCGGGCCGACGATGTCTTGGTACGGCTGGCCTGCAAAGCGGTCACGCAGGTAGACGCCAGGGTCGTCTGGGATCTGCGTGGTCTCGTGGGCGAGGGCGTAGTCGACGGCCTCTTGGAGCTTGGCGGCGCTCATGCCCGCCTCTCCCGGCGTTCGAACTGCCCAGGAAGTAGCCGTTGGGACGTAGGGCTTCGTGGCGTCCAGTGCCGGGGCGATACAGGCGCCGAGCACGAGGGCGCTGCCAAGCACGACGTTCCGACGCATCACTCGTTCATCCCCGCCTGCTCGCGCACATACAGGGCCGCTTCTTCATGTGTCCCGAACCAGACGCCGCCCTTGGCTTTCATGTGCTCAATGAGTCCCTCGAGCGCCACGATGCGCGACCGGTGTCCGCTTATGTGCGGATGCATGGTGAGGAGGAACATCGTGCCTTCTTCCCAGGCCTTGTCGAATTCATCGATCCAGACCTGCATCACGTCGCGGGGCGACGCATAGCTGTCACCGCGCGGGTTGAAGAGCGGCGCGTCATCGAGGATCCACTCCACGGGCAGCTCGACCATACCGGTCGGTACGCCGTCCGCGACGAGTTCGTACGGACGGTCGTCTGCCATGAGTGACGATTCGTACAGAAGGCCCAGCCGTCTCACGATGTCGAGCGTGTTCGGAGAGAAATTCCAGGACGGGGCGCGGTACCCCACCGGCCGGCGGCCCGTGATCTCCTCGATGCTCTCTAGGGCCTGAACGAGCAAACGTTCTTCTGTCGGGCCGTCGAGTTCGGAGTTGCGTTCGTGGATCCATCCATGGACCGCGATCTCGTGCATACCTGACGCGTTGATCACCTCGGCCTGTTCCGGGGCGAGCTTCAGGCTCCAAGCAGGGAAGAAGAACGAGGCCGGGACCCCCTCGGCATCCAGCAGTTTCACCACTCGAGGAAGCGCCACTCGGGAGCCGTACTGGCCTTGGGACAGCGGGCCGACACTCACCACTCCGTCGCGTAGGCCCTGAACCGTCTCGTTGTCGACGTCGAACGAGAGGAGAACCGCCACGCGCGCGCCGCCCGGCCACTCGTCAGGGTTCAGGTCACGGCCGGCCCGGACTTGGTTCACCGCACTGCGGACCGTCTCCTCAGACCAGTCCCATGGAGTCGGATCCGGGCCGTCTGCGGTGGAGGCACTGTCGGTGGCGGGTTGGCAGCCGGCGACGAGGATGGCTGTAGAAAGAAGGAGGGTCATACGATGCATAAGAAGCTCCGGGTTAGGATGGTCCCAGCCTACGGTGAGGGCGGGGTCCCGGCCAGCATCAGTGGCTAGCGGCGCTTGGTCCAGAGCATCAGTACGCCCGCTTCGCCACGCGTTCCGTACATGACGGCGCCTTCCGTGGGGAGGAGCAGCGCCATGGCATCGACTGTATTCGGATCGATGTGAAGAGCCTCGATGTTGTTCCAGGCCAGACCGTCGACGACCACAAGCGCGCATCGTTTCGCGCCGCCGAACGTGTTGGCGCGGCTCATGCTGATGCACAGCCCGATCGGGTCGCTGCCCGTGGTCGTGGCCTCAGGGCGGATCACGCGCACGCCTCCGAGACCCTGCCATTCCAGAACACTGCCCACGTCGCGTTTCACCTGGACGGCTTCGATGTCCGCGCGGTCTATCCAACGATTGCCAAGGTCTCGGATGGGGAGTCCGGCAATCTCGAGCTGGGCCGCCGCTTCCACCGAGGGATTGACCGCCACGTTGAGCCCTTCGAGGCCGATCGGGGCGGGCTGAAGGAGCATGTCCAGTTCGGCAGTGCCGTCAGCTTCGAGTGCCAAGAGCGGCGACTGGCCGGCGTGGTACCCGATGCGTGATGCCCGGAGTTGATACTCCCCGGCTTCGGGAGGAGAGATCGTGAAGCGACCCGCGATGTCGGACAGGGCCTGGGCGTGTTGCTCGCCGTCTTTGTCGACCAGGGTCACGATCGCCCCCCCGATGGGGCTCCCACGCTGCTCGTCTACGATCCAGCCCGAGATGGTTTGGGCACGGATTGGCGCCGCAGCCGCAAGAAAAGCTGCGGCCAATACGAGACCACGCCATATCAGGCTCACGGGTTGGGCACGTCCATTGTACCTGCGCTCACGAAGACCGCGCTGCCGCCCACGCGTACCGCCGTAGTCTCTCCGCCGGCTCGGTCCGCTTCTACATACAAAAGTGAGGGTCGACCCATTTCGATCCCCTGCTCGACAGTCCAGGAGAGCGAGCCTTCGTCGCGTCCGTCTGCCGCTGACAGGTAGCCGCCAAGCGCTGCTGCCGCCGAGCCTGTTGCCGGGTCTTCTGGGACCCCCGAGCCTGGTGCGTACATGCGCACGTGCACATCGACTGCGTCTCCTTCGCCGGACATGCACAGCACGTAGACATGATCCGCCCAACCTGTCGCGACGCCCATACTCTTCCACAGGGTCATGTCGAGCGCGGACTTCCGAACCGCGTCGATGCTCTTCACCGGGATGCAGTAGTAGGGCAGCCCACACGACACCATTTCTGGGGAGAGCCCATTCGGACCGCCGCGGCCGCAGGACGGCTCCACGTCGCATACGTCTTCCGCCGAGAGGCCGACCATAGCCGCGAGGTCAGCCGCTGAATGAGGAGCCGGTCGGTGCTCCGGAAGCAGCGCCGTCGTGAAGCGAGCGAAGACGGGGGTCCCGTTCTCGTAGCGGACCACGACGGGCACCGGTCCCACGTTCTCTTCGAGAACGACCGTGACCTCTCCGTTCCCCTCCAGCGGCCCCGCATGACCGAGCGCCGCCAGAAAAATTGCTGAGCCGACTGTGGGGTGCCCCGCAAAAGGCACCTCCCGTCCCGGCGTGAAGATGCGAACCCGGGCCGTGCCCTCGGGTGTTTCTGGGGGGCCCAGGAACACTGTCTCCGACAGGTGCATTTCTAAGGCGATGCGCTGCATCAGCTCCGTCGGGAGATGTGTCGCGTCGGTGAAGAGGCCCAGTGGGTTTCCACCGAAGGTTTCTTCGGTGAATACGTCGAGGGTTTGGAACGGGAGATTCATGGAAGTGCAGAGGAGAGGGTACGCGTACCGGCTGGTCGTGACCTACCTTGGCTGCAGGAGACATCAGCGGCAATGGAGAGGGAATGCGCACGATTGGGGTGATTTCAGACACGCACGGCCAACTCAGGCCGGAGGCGCTGCAGGCGCTTGAGGGCAGTGACCTCATTTTGCACGCCGGAGATGTGGGAGATCCCGACATCCTCGATGCCCTGAACCAGATCGCGCCCACCTATGCCGTGTTTGGCAACACTGACTATGGGGCTCTTCGGGCTGCGCTCCCTCACTCGCAGGTCGTCGACCTCATGGCTGTGGATCCTGCCGTTGCGGACCAGCCGAATGCGGACACCAACCCCGTACTCGCCTACGTACTTCACATAAATGAAGAGCTCGACCTGGACCCCCAGGCTGCCGGCATGAAGATAGTCGTCTTCGGCCACACACATGAGCCGTTCATTCGCGAGCGAGACGGTGTGTTGTGGATGAATCCCGGAAGCGCTGGGCCGAGGCGGTTCAGCCTGCCGGTGACGGTGGGGCGGGTCAGGATATCGCACTCGGACGGTGAAGCGTCGCTCGAGGCGGAGATTCTGGATTTGGGGTTGGACTCGGGCGGGGACTGAGCGGCACAGTAAAGACGACGGCCCATCCGTCCATGCCGTCGCCCACTGTTTGTGGGGATGGTCGATGGATGAAACGACGAATCGAAGCCGATCTAGGGCTCGAGCTCAACCGGCCGGTGTCCGGACATGCTGTACTCGCGCCGCAAGCGCGGCAGTGGCTCTTCGAACAAATGAGCCGAGGCATCTGGACGAGGCAGCTAAGTCGGAGAACCGAGAAGACCTATCTGGCCTGGATTCGCCGGTATCTGACGTGCCACGGCGGTCGTGACCCGGAGGGGCCGGGCCGTTGGAGGTCGAAGCGTTCGCTGAGCCTCTCGGGATCAGTTGAAGCTGAGGGCGAGTTCACAGAACCAAGCCCTCTCGGCGGTGATGGCTATAGTGCGGCTGCGATGGCCGGGTACCCGAGCATCACCGTCCCCATGGGCTTTGTCTCAGGGCTTCCGGTAGGGCTCCGCTTCTCCGCTTCTCCGGTGCTGCGTGGGCTGAGCGCCGACACTGCTTCGGCTGGCCTACGCCTATGAGCAGTCTGCAAAACACAGGAAACCGCCCACCTTTGCCGAGACATTCGTCTCGCTTTCCAGCGCCCGTCCTCACAAGCGTCCTGACGCGGGTCGGCTCGGTCGCCAGTCCGGTGCGTCCTGGGGTTGTTTGCCGACGATCCGTGCTCCAGAATCGTGACGCACTAGGCAGCGCACTGACCGTGCGAACATCGCCCCTTGTGGGCGGTATCGTGCCTCGCCGGCACCAGGCCTGGAGACCGAACGTCACGCTGGATAGAACGAGGAGCAAAGTGCCATGAGTAGAGAGAATAGATTCTGGGGCGTGATTGGTGGTGTCCTGATCCTGGCTCTGTTGGCACTGGGCAGGGTCCTCGACCTGGAGGCACCTGTCGAGGGGCAAGCGCAGAATCGCCAGGACCAGATACATCCGGATGCAGCGGGTCCTGCGGCTCAGTCTCTTTCCGTGTACCGACCGGCCGTTCAATTCACGAACGGAGCAGTCACCGCGGGTCATCCGCTCGCCTCGACAACGGGACTGAGGGTCCTGCTTCAGGGAGGCAACGCGGCCGATGCCACGGTGGCTACCTTGGCGACCCTGCACGTCGTGAGGCCACAGAGCTCGGGTACCGGTGGGAACGGCTTCATCACGATCTATGACAAGGCGACCGATCAGGTCTATTCGTTGGGCGCGACGGGGGCCGCCGCTCTGGCGATCGCCCCGGAGACGATGACGCGGGAGGCTCTGAATAGAGGGATTCGAGCGGGTGTGGTCCCGGGGCTGTTTGGAGGCTGGATCGCGGTCCTGGACCGCTTCGGCACGATGAGTCTCGCTGAGGTCCTCGAGCCGGCCATCGACTACGCGGAGAACGGGCACCCGATCGAAGCGTCCTTCGCCGGCTCCATCGCCCGATCCCAATCGTTCTTCGAACAGTTCCCGACGAGTGCGGGGGTTTTCTTGCCTGACGGAAAGGTGCCGGAGCCTGGGGAGATGTTCCGCATGACCGACCTGGCGAACACCTTCAGGCGGGTGGTGCAAGCTGAGCGACAGGCGCTCGCGGAGGGCAAAAGCAGATCCGAAGCTCTGCAGGCCGCCTTCGATCTCTTTTACAAGGGTGACATTGCCCAAGAGATGGCCCAATTCTACAGCGAAAACGGTGGTGACTTCACGCTCGACGATTTCGCCGCGTATGAGCCGATTTGGGCCGATCCGGTTCACACGACGTTCCGGGGTTACGACATCTACTCAAGTCCCTCGACGTCCCGAGGTGGCTTCGAAGTCGCCATGCAGCTGAACCTCGTGGAGGGCTTCGACCTCAGGGCAATGGGTCACAACAGCGCGGAGACCCTGCACATCCTTGCTGAGGCTATCAAGGTCGCGAAGTCCGACATCTACCACTATGTCGGCGACCCCAAGTTCACGGATATCCCCGTGGCAGGCATGCTGTCGAAAGAGTACGCGACCGAGCGCCGTGAACTGATCAGCCGGCTGGCAGCGATGCACTATCCGGAAGCGGGCCAGCCACCTCACTCGACAACCGAAGCATCGGCTTTGATGGCAGCCCCTCGTGGACCTCAGTTCGATGAGGGTGCCGAGGTAGGCGGTACGACCAGCTTTTCCGTGGCAGACCAATTCGGAAATGTGATAGCCGCAACGCCGACCCACGGTGGAGGGTTCGGCACTGGCGTGGTCGTCGGGACTACGGGACTGCTGTTCAACAACGGGACCCGGATCGGCTCGACCTCCCCCTATCCGGATGATGTCAACTACGTCCGCGGTGGACAGATTCCGTTGCTGAACAACTCCCCCGTCATTGTCATGAAAGACGGCGAGTTCGTCCTTGCGATCGGATCTCCCGGCGGCGAGACCATCGGCCAGACACAGTTCCAGGCCATACTCAACGTTCTGGAGTTCGGAATGTCGATCCAGGAGGCGGTGGCGGCGCCCCGGTTCGCCCTCACAGCGGCGCCGAACTTCTATCTGCTCGATGCAGAACTCGTCTTAAATCTTGAGAATCGTGTGGACTCTGACATCGTCGCGGCGCTCAGGGACATCGGACACACCGTAGAGCTTGCCGCTCCATACAGCCTCGGCAGCAATCAGGGGATCTTTCGGGACCCCATTACCGGGACTTTCTGGGCAGGAGCAGACCCGAGGCGAGTGGCCTACGCAGTGGGTTGGTAGGTGAGGGCGGTGCAGCAGAACCGCGAGTCGTTAGACGGCAAGCGACGCACTCTCGGGACGTGAACTGTCAGAGCCGATTGCCCCCCTCTCGGAGCATCCTCTCGAAGGCCTCGGTGACCCTAGCCACATAAGCGGTCCACCCGTCCGCGTCGAAGCACGTGACACATCTCGGATGGATGGGCAGAGATGGGTCGAGCTCCATCGGAGCTGGACTCGCGTGATTGTGGAGGAAGAGGTCGGGGGGCTCAAGCGCGTTCAGCCTCTCCAGCGTCCGTTTCGTATCCTCGACGACTGACGGGTGCCTAGGATTGTCGATGAGTTGAACGCCGGCGTTCGGGATCTCGCCGCCCCGGAATGCCACTGTGATTTCCGAGCCGTTCTCTTCCACCGTCGTCATCCACAAGGTCGCCCCCTGAGTGTGCCCACCCGTCAAGGTGCCCCGCAGCGTCACTCCGCCAAGCGTGACTGTCTCACCGTCACGGATGACGCGGTCCACTGCGACGGGCTCCCAGCCCCGGGCTCCCAGAGCCGAGTTGTCCTCCCCCGACTCAAGGGCCTGGGCATCTCCTCCAAGCGCCACCACCTGCGCACCGGTCACTCGCTTCATGGCGGCGTGTCCCCCCACATGGTCCCAGTGTGCGTGACTCGAGATCATGATTCGTACATCAGCGACGTCGAATCCGAGCCGCTCGATGTTCGCGAGGATGACCTCGTGCATCTCGGAGCTGCCCGTGTCGTGGAGTATGTGACCCTCAGGTGTGGTGATGAGGTAGGAGCCGAACTGCCCACCGACGTAGTAGATGTTCCCGATCACACGGATTGACTCAATCGTTGTGTCCACGTCTTGAACGCGCGCGGTCACGTCCGCTGGGGACATGAATGCGGCGACTACGGTGAACAGCAGCGGGACTCGCCCTGGACGCATGGAACCTCCTACCTAGACGAATGGGTCGACCTGAGGGTGGGACGGTGGATCCGCGGTGCGACCGCCTTGTCCGAACCTGAGATTCGTATTCTGAGACCGATGGACGACGATGGAAAGTCCGGCGGGCCTTGACGCTCTCTTGGCCCGATGGTCGCTTGCCGTGTACCAAGGAATTGCTGCTGTCCGCTGATGGCGTGAGGGTGATTCGCTGCGCTCGCCGGCAGCTACTAAGGTGCGGCAACAGAATTCCAAAGTCGTTAGGACGCTCCCTTTAGACCCGGCTGGCAATCCGATGAGCAGTGCCTTGAAATCAACACTCTTTCTGGCTGTTGCGATCGCGATGGCTGGACCTAGCGTAGATGCACAGGAGGGGGGAGCAGATCCAATTCGCTTCACGTACCTGGGGGCGGCCGGATGGGAGGTCAACGACGGGACTGTGACGGTCCTCATCGATCCTTACATCTCCCGCCTCAAGTACGGGGATGGCGTTCATCCGGAGGATCCGAGACCGAATTTCGCGCGGACGGATCCTGCCTGGTCCGATACAACGTTGATCGACGAGATCATCACCGTGGCTGACTTCATCCTCATCCACCATGGTCACTACGATCATCTCGGCGACGTCCCCTATATCGCGAAGAAGACCGGCGCGAAGGTCATCGGCACGGAGACCGTAATCACGATCCTACGGGCCTACGGCGTTCCCGAGGATCAACTCTATGCCGTGCAGGGGGGCGAAGACTATCAGTTCGATGGATTCTCTGTCAGAATCGTCCCAACGATACACTCGGCCCTTAACGAGAAGCGCTACTATGACTCTCGGCGCCTCACGGACGCGAGCACGCTGCAAGTGCCGCTCCGAATCGACCAGTTCATCGAAGGGGGCTCACTGAGCTTCTTGGCTCGATTCGCTCGCCATGATGTTCTCACTATGGGGTCCATGAACTTCATTGAGCGCGAGTACCAGGGCCTGAATCCGGATATCCTCTTGGCGGGTATCAACGGGTCTCGGTTGGGTCTATACAATTACGATGAGCGCCTTCTTCGGTCTACTGGGTACCCGTCGATCGTGATCCCGACCCACTGGGACAACTTCCGCCTCCCGTACGGTTACTCTCAGCAGGCGGACTACGAGCGCAACATCGTGCCGTTCGTTCAGGCTGCGGCAGACCTGGCGCCAGATTCACGAGTGATTTCACCTGTCCATCTGGAGCCGATCGTCATTAACTAGCTGCTACAATTTCTGGGTTGTGAGCTTCATAACAAGAAATTGCTGCCGTCGTGCGATGACGTAGAGGTTCCCGAATAACTCGGATTGCACCTCACGACCCGTGGGAAGCATTCTAGTCGCGCAGCAGATTTTCAAAGTCGTTAGACGGCGCTTAACGCAGACATTATGGATGTCATGCCCAGCCTACTTAGGGAGCCGCCCACCTAAAGGAGGGGGGGCTGAGCCTCGGGCCGAGCGATCGTCGTGAAAAGGCGCTTTCGGGCCTTCTCTGGTGGCACCACCACATGTACGGAGTCGGTGCGATCGGGGACCTGCGTACTGCGCGGGTTTCGCACTTTAGGAAGCGGGCTCGCGTGGCGCACGGGACCTGCTCGCCTGGACGAGCCTGCAGGTTGGACCTAAGCTCGCATCTGCTACCTCCTCGGGTAGGGCGATAGCGAATCGATCACTCAGACTTTGTCTGTACGGGACCGGTGCATGTCAGATTTTGAGAGGAAGGCGGCCCGATTTCCACGCGGAGCGCGCGTCACGATGGCCGGTTTGAGCGCTGATCCCTACCCCATCCTCGCGGAATTGCGAGAGCACGAACCCGTCAGCTGGGTGCCGGAGACGGGAATGTGGTTCGTGACGCGCTACGACGATGTGTTGAGCGTGCTTGGCGACTTCGATACCTACACCGTGGACACGGAGGAGTCGATCATCCGTGATATGTTCGGCCGACATATGATGACGCTCGACGGTCCGGAGCAGGTGAGACATAAGAAACAGTGCATGCCGATGTTTCGTCCGAAGGACTTGGCAGACACAGTCGGTGTGAGCGTGGACGATCGGGTGTCGCGAATCATTGAAGAATTCGCAGCCGATGGTGAGGTTGAGTTGCGTTCAAGGCTCGCTAGGCCGCTAGCGGTTGAGACCGTCACCGAAATTCTTGGCCTACCGCTCGAGGACGTGCCCAGCATCGCCGGTTGGTACGACGACTTCGCCGGCGCTCTCGCGAACTTCGCCCGAGATCCCGAGGTCCGACTGCGAGGGCGTGTATCGTCCGGGCAGTTTGCTACGCTCGTGCGGTCCGTGCTTGAATCGCTCGACGATACCCCGCCCGACTCACTGATTAGGCGTCTCGCCTTTTGGGATGATCGACTAACCGATGATGAGATCGTCTCAAATTCCTTGATTATCATGTTCGGGGGCATCGAGACTACGGAAGCGCAATTGTGCAACGCCCTGTGGAGTGTGCTTTCGCACCCCGAAGTCGTGGCCGACCTGCAGGCGGACGGAGCGCTGATCGATGCGGCTATCGAAGAGTCCGTGCGGTGGCAGCCGTCGGTCCAATCGTGCACGAGACACGTGACACGCGATGTGCTGTTACGCGGGGTTCCCATCCAGGTGGGGGATGTCGTGCAGTGCATGCTGGGAGCAGCGAACCGTGATCCGGAGCGGTTCGTGGAGCCCGATACATTTGACGTACATCGTGGAGACGTATCCGCTCATGTGGGCTTCGGAACTGGTCGGCACTTTTGTCTAGGTGCCCCACTGGCCCGATTCGAGATGCGGACGGCCATCGCCGCTCTGCTTGAGCGCTTTCCGAGTATTGCACTCGACGAGGCTCGACCCTCCATCCTGGCCGGATACGAATTCCGGAAGCCTACCGAGCTGTGGCTAAAATGGGATGACGGCCGAGGGTCGGTTCCGATCAGGTGCTTCCATCCATGTCAATTAGGAGAGACCGATGAGTAGGACTTCGAGATCTATGCTTCGTCTTGTCATCGTGGGCTGTCTGTTCTCCACTCTGCCAGCTTGTGCGCAGTCTCAGGCCCCCGTGTGGGGCGGGGAACTGGTTGAACGGATCGACTCCCTCGCTGAAGCGACGCTCCGCGACGGGCCGGTCGCTGGCTTGACGATCGGGGTGAAGCGCGGCGGTGACCTGCTCATGGTGAAGGGCTACGGCGTCGCAGACATCGAGAATAGCGTGCCGATGACCGCGGGGACTGTGTACCGGATCGGTTCTCTCACGAAGCAGTTCACCGCTGCGGCGGTCATGCAGTTGGTCGAGGCGGGTCAGATTGCTATCGACGATCCGCTGACGCTGCACTTGCCGGACTATCCCACCCAAGGCCATGAGGTGAGCATTCGCCACCTGCTCGGTCATACGTCCGGAATCAAGAGCTACACGAGCCTCGGAGATGTCTTCTGGCGGAAGGCTGGCCTCTTGGACCTCTCCCATACCGAGATGCTCGCCCTATTCAAGGACGAGCCCTTCGACTTCGCCCCGGGTGAGGAGTACCGGTACAACAACTCAGGGTACTATCTGCTCGGTATGATCATCGAGGAGGTGAGTGGGGAGTCCTACGACGACTACCTCGACGCCCACCTCTTCGGCCCGCTGGGTTTGTCGCGTTCGTCCTATTGCCATGAGGCCCAGATCATCCCCGGTAGGGCGGAGGGCTATGAGCAGGGAGGGGACGGGCTTCTCAACGACGGGAGCATCTCTATGAACACGCCGGGAGCAGCAGGTGCGCTGTGCTCCACCGTGCCGGACCTACTGTCGTGGACCATGGCGCTGCGGAGCGGGCGGGTGGTATCTGAGGCCAGCTACCAGGCCATGACCACCTCAGGTCAGTTGAATAATGGCTCAGCCACCGGGTACGGTTTCGCTCTAGGAGTCGACGCTCTCGAGGAGCACTCCAGGGTGGCCCACACCGGCGGCATCAACGGTTTCAGCACCGTGATGGCACACTACCCAGAGTCTGATCTCGACATCGTGGTCCTATCCAACACAAGTAGTGGAGTTCCCGGGAAGATTGAGCGCAGGATCGCACGGTGGGCGCTGGGACTAGCGGTTGCAAACTGACGCAGAATTCCAAAGCCTTTAGATGGCACTCCCTTGGGAGCGTGCCGCCTGAGCGTCCTTCACAGGCTGTCGCACTTGTGGCTGGACACCTACCGAATGGACGCCGCCAATAGCTCCCGGATACCCATAGCCTCAGCGACGAGCGCCGCGTTCTCGGACACAGCGGCTCCCGTGTTTAGGCGAATGTTCCAGATGTGACCCCGATAGGTCCTGGACCGCATGAGGAAGTCGGCCACGCTGCTCCAGGATTCTATCGCACCGTCGGCCCTTGGATACTCTGCGTTCTCGGCGAACCATGGCAACAGCACGTTGTTGATGTAGCCGCGGGTATTATCCTCGGTATTGTTATGGTCGAGAAGGCTCCGCGGCCACGCCGCGAGAGCCGATCGGAGTTTGACTTGGCCTACATCCGCTAGTCTTCCGGATCCGAGCGCGCTTGCGAGGACCCCTCCCGGTGGATCGGTAGTGGTCCTCCTGTGAGCGGCCTCCACGAGAACCCAAACGGAGTCAGGCTCAGGGAATGGCGGACCCTCCTCCATGATCTGAATTAGCTGGTCGGCGGCGCGCTGCCTGTTGACGTGAACCGTCCCGGCTCGACCCAACTCCTCGCCGGCGGCCTCGAACTCTGCCTCAAGCGCTTGAAGAAGTTCAAGCTGCTCGGACTTGGCCTGCTTCCCTGCCCACCACGCCTCGATACCGAAGGCGAACAGGATCGACGCTACGATGACCGCGCCCTCCACGAAGACGCGCGCCCAAGGCACTTGCTTGAATGGCTGTCCCACCGCGCGCCCTCTCGTAGAGTCAAGTGATCTTGTCGCGACGCGAAGGTCTCAGACGTTATGGCGGAGTGCAAGCGACCGGAGTGCCGCCGAACAAGAGATTGCTGCTGTCGCGGGAAAGCGTAGAGGGTTCCGGGTCACTCGGCTTGCACCTCGCGATCCGTGGGAAGCATTGTAGTCGCGCAGCAGATTTCCGCAGTCGTTAAGCAGCTTCTCACATCCTAAAATAGGTCGGCTGCGGTCGCCTGACCGTGGACTGACCTATTTGCCGGAACAGGCCAGCGGAGATGCGCCTAAGCGTCGGTAATGTCGTAATATCGGATGCTCGGTGGTCCCGAGCACGCGGCAACCAACTGATCGAGTATGCCGGTCTCTTGACGCCATCCCAGGTAGTTCTCGAACGCGGCCTTCGTTTCCCACCGCTCGACGACGACGAGATTGTCCTTGTCATCCTGGTTCTGGTGGACCACGCCGTCGAGGAATCCGTCAAACGCCCGAGTGTCTGGAAGAATCGCCCTAAATGTTGCGACGAGTTCGTCGCCAGTGCCCTCGTTGGCCTGCACCTCGATTAGGACCATCACTACCATTGAATCCTCCTCCATTATTTAATGCTGTGTGTAGTTTGTGGCCGTCAGCATATCCGTCTGGTCGGCTCCATGGTAGAGCAGGCGAAGACGCTGAGAAGCCTTTTGTCAGAGTGGGAGCATCGATCTACTCTCTCGTGGAGATCAGCTTGGCCTCAGTGAGACCTGCCTGTCCGACCGCCCCTCGGGCACTGCTCTCCTACTGAAAACAGTTAGGTGCAGAACAGCTGCCTAACGAGTCACTGCTACTGACACGGGTTACAGGTTGGGTCGTGCGCGATGCGCGCGGTCGTCAGATGTGGCCGTGCAGCAGAATTCCAAAGTCGCTATGCGTCTGAAAGCACCCGCCGGCGCTATGAACGGCGGTGCTTTTCAACTCAGGCCCGACGAGACGCACGGGCCAGTCGTGGCATCGAGCTCCTGCCGAAGCGTCATGCCACGGCGGTGGCTTCCAGCTCGATCATGAGCTCCGGTTCGAACAACCCGCTGACACCGAGAAGCGTGCACGCCGGCTTGCATCCGTCCTCGGCGTAGATCGGTACAAGCTCGCCGGCGGCTGCCATAAACGCGTCGACATCGGTGGTGTAGATGTTGAGACGGACAATGTTCGAGGGCGTCATGTCGGCGGCCGCGAGCGCGTCCTTGAGGTTTGACCAGGCCAGCCCAAATTGAGCGACGAGATCACCGGCGTGCATCGGAGCGCCATCGGCCGTGTTTGAGGTCTGGCCCGATAGGTAGAGCACACGCTGCCCACCGGTGACCTCGATGCCGTGGTTGATGTTGAATCCCTGTAGCCAGTCGGTCGGGTTGATCTCTCGTTTCTGCATGGCGCTCTTCTCGTGCAGGTGGGAATAGTTCGGAGACATTCGACAGCGGGGGCATCATTGGAGTTGGCCATTGGCCAGTCAAGTGGTCGGGGCCGTGGCCCTGTTCGCCGTCGATCCGATGGCCGGATGCTCGGTCGAGGGTGCACGCCGCCGTTTGCTGATGTCAAGGGTGACTGCTGACCAGATGGTCGAGAGCACATTTCTTTTAAAGGAGCCGTCCGTGGTGCGGAGCGGATGCCTAACAAGCGGTTGCGACTGATACGGGTTACTGTCGGGTCGCGTGTGTTTGCGCGCAGTCAAATAGCGTTGCCGCGCAGCAGAATCGCGAGAGGGTACAAGGCTGCTGCTACGTTGAGCCACCCCGAGGAACTCAGATGAATCGATCTTGGATGTTTGTGCTTGCAGCTTCGCTCTTGGCGGCCCCCGCCTCCAGTCAGACACTCGATGCGAGTGCCGAGTTGATGCGGACGCTGACAGAGGCACCGGGTCCGTCAGCCTTTGAAGAATCCGTTAGAGAGATTGTTGTCCGGGAGTTTGAGGACCTGGGCGCTGATATTCGGTTTGACGGTCTAGGGTCTGTGCTCGCCACGGTTCCAGGTCGGGCGGGTGGTCCTGTGGTCATGGTCACGGCGCATCTCGACGAAGTCGGGCTCATGGTGCAGTACATCACGCCAGATGGATTTATCCGGGTGAAGGCTCTCGGTGGCTGGCTCAGACAGGCCCTTCCGGACCAGCGGTGGACCATACTGGGGAGTGATGGTCCAGTGATGGGGATCAGCGGCATTCGGACCGTCCACGTCACGCCAGCCGCTCAACGTGAGCGCGTATGGGCGTTGGAGGAGATTTTCCTGGATGTGGGAGCGACGTCGAGAGACGAAGTCGAGGAGATGGGAGTGAGACCAGGAGACGGTATCGCTCCGCTCAGTGACTTCGCCGTACTGGCGAACGAGCGTTACGCGGCGAAGGCGTGGGATGACCGCGTGGGCCTCGCAGTGATGCTGGTTGCCGCTAGACGGATCCGGGATGAAGGAATCCAAGTCCCTGCGGAGGTCGTCTGGGTGGCCACCACGCAGGAGGAGATCGGGTTGCGGGGTGCTCAAACTGCCGTCGCACTCGCTCAGCCAGAAATCGGAATTTCGATTGAGGCCGGGGTCGCGGCTGACTTCCCGGGAATCGGCCCGACCCAAGCTCAGGAGCGACTCGGAGGTGGGCCAGGAATGTTCCTGCTGGATAGCTCCATGATCCCCAACAGGAAGTTCCGTGACTTCATGTTCAGAATTGCCGACGAAACTGGCATTTCCCTTCAGCCCGATGTCCTGACCGGGTACGGGGAGGACGGCGCTGAGATCCAGCGCTTCGACTCAGGCCGCCCTTCTGTGAACATCACGGTACCCACGCGCTATCTCCATTCTCATACCGGCATCATACAGCGGTCGGATTTTGATGAGGCAGTTCAGTTGCTCATCGAGGTGCTCCAACGCCTCGATCAAGAGACTGTCCGAGAGTTGGCGAGCTTCCGTTAGTCATCAGCTAGTCGAGTCAGCTTTCTAACAATCGGTTGCTGCTGGCACGAGCTCGCGGTGGATATGTCAGGTAACGTCTCCGGGTTGTTAGCAGGCAGGCCGTGCCGCACAGTCGCGAGACGTTAGCGACTGTGTCGGAGACTGAGCTGGCCGAGGGCAGGACGGTACTCGGTCGATTCGGAGTGCCCGGCCTCACCTTGGCTGTGGTGGGTATCTACGGAGTGATGGCCTACTCGGTATCACTCCGAGAGCGTGAGATCGGAATTCGACTTGCACCCGGCGCCGATCGGGGCGCGGTCCTCGGGGAGGGACTTTGGCTCGCCGTGACGGACACGGTGATTGGAATGGCCGCCGTGTTGGGCTACTTGCCCCGAGTGAGGACACTCGAGAGCGACTGAACGAACGAAGGGGCTGGGCGGCGATGCCACCCAGCCCCCGTTCGGATCCGACTGCGGATCGAAACTGAATCAGTCCTGCGTGATGCCCCGTCCGCGAGAGTGCTTCGCGAACCACTCTCGCAGGAAGAGCTGGGTACGGAGGAAGTTCGACGGCGTACTCGACGTACCGTGCCATTCGTTGTTGAAGCGAACCATCGCCGTCTCTACACCCATGACCTTGAGCGCCGCGAAATACTCCTCGGTCTGAGGCATCGGCGTACGAAGGTCGTTGACGCCCGTCATGAGCATCGTAGGAGTCGTGACGTTCCCCACGTACATGAGCGGCGAGCGACGTAGGTGCTCACTCGGATCGTCCCAGGGGAGATTCTCGAAGTTCCGATACCATCCGATGCCGTCCGTCGTACCCACGAAAGACAGCCAGTTGATCACGGGGCAGTTTGCCGAAGCGGCTGCGAAACGATCGGTGTGCCCAACCACCCACGACGTAAGCACGCCACCACCGGAGCAGCCATAGACGAACATGTTCTCATCATCGATGTACCCACGGTCGATGACCAAGTCGACTCCGTTCATCAGGTCGTCGTAGTCTTTGCCCGGATACGCGTTCTTGATCGAGTTACCGAACGCACTTCCGTACCCGGAGCTGCCACGGGGGTTTGTGTAGAGTACTACGTATCCGTTCGCCGCATGCTCCTGCCAGGCGAAGTTGAAGCCGACGTTGTACATGCCGTGCGGTCCACCGTGGATCGACAGCATCATCGGGTACTTGCGGCTCGGATCGAAGTCCGGCGGCTTGACGATCCACCCCTCGATCTCGAAGCCATCGACCGACTCGTACTTGATCTCTTCGACGTCGCCGAATGTCACGCCAGCGAACACGTCGTCATTCACGTGTGTCAGCTGCGTCCGACGGTTCGGGTCGGAGAGACTGAAAGACACGATGTCGGACGGTAACTGTGGACTGGTGAGGGTGCCGACCGCTCGTCCGTCAGCTGTGAACGAACTCAGTGCGAACATGTGGTTACCCGACGACAGCGCAGTCACGCCACCACCCGTCGAGACGAAGTGGATGTTCCGGTCCCCTTCAGCGCTGACCGTGAGGTACAGGCCGCTTCCATCGTGGGCCCACTGCATGCCATTGATGGAACGATCGAAGTCTCCCGAAATCAGGCGGGAATTCGAACCATCCATGTTCATGACGTACACGCCGGAATTCCGATACGTGTCGGTGTGGAAGTCGGCACCGCGATACGCGATCAGGTCACCCGTCGGAGACGGGATCGGACCGGAGTCCTGGCCATTCCGGGTCGTCAACTGACGGATCGTGCCATTCGCGACGTTCACCGCGTAGACCTCGGACTGACGCCAAGAGAGCTCGGAGTCTTCGGTACGCAGTGACGAGAACACCAACTCCGCTCCGTCGGGCGTCCATTCTCCTGTCGAGTGGTTCCAGTATCCGTCCGTGAGCTGCCGTGCGGTCCCACCCTCTGCGGGAACCACGAAAATGTGCCGCCAACCTTCGTCGACGAATCCGACACGGTCCTGACGATAGTCGGCCCGGGTGACGACCTTCGGTGGTTCGGTCCAGTTCGACCCCTCCGGTCTCCCGGGAGGGCTCACCGACCAAGCCTCTTCTCCGTCCATGGTCATCGTGAACGAAAGTGTGTTACCGTCGGGCGCCCAACGGATTCCGCCAGGAGCCTTCTGCAGTCGCGTGATTTGGCTCGAAGCACCTTCATCGTCCATCCAGCGAACGAAGATCTGGCTGCCTTCGGGCTCGCCTTCCGAGGTATAGGCGATCCGAGTCCCGTCGGGAGACCAGATTGGACCGGAGCCGTCGACGAGGAAGCGAGCCCTCGAACCGTCGGCATTCATGATCCAGACTGACGACTCGCGGCGATCGTTCATCTTGTCGACCCAGCCACGGGTGTAGACGACCTGCGAGCCATCGGGCGAGATCTGGGGGTCGGATGCGCTCTCAAGATCGAGATACATCTCCAGGGAGATCGTCCTTATTCCGTCTGCCTGAGCGGACGCGAAGGACGGAGCCGCCAACACCAAGGCGATCGCCAGGACCGCGGCAGCGAAGGGTTGCATGCGTTGCGACATCGCAGCACCTCGTTTCATGGGTGAAAACATTTCAATTCAAATCGTGTGACTAAGCTACGGCCGCCGGGCGAACACGCCAGCGATGGAAGCGTCGCAAACGCCCTACGAGTGGCGTATGGGGTTCGAAGTTGAACGCGAGAATGCCATGGAGGAGTTGGGTGGCATACCGGGCGATACCCAAGTCGCAGCGTTTGCCTGTCTTTGGCCGCGTCATAGCCAGCCCCTCGGCCCTTCATTGAAGAGCTATATCGAGGGTGGTTGTCCCATCCAGAGCGATTGCCGTGGCTCTGAGGGTCTCGGGGCGATGCTCACGCTTCAAGCGTGAACTGCTCTGGCCCTCCTAAGCTGTGTGCGGCAAGCTGCAGGGTCATGGCCTGACCAGGGGACGGGTCCGTCAGTCGCTGATTGGCCGGCCGGCGCCCCGAACGTGGGTGTCGTACCAGGCCAGGTAGCGTTCGTACCGGTCGACCTGGTACGAGGGCACGCGGATCCCATGACTCTGTCCCGGATACACGACGAGCTGTGTATCGATTCCACGCCGGCGTAGCGCCTGGTATAACTGCTCGGAGTTCAGGATGGGGACGTTCCAGTCGTCCTCACCCCCCATGACCAGGGTCGGGGTCTCGATGTCCTCGACCCGGTTGAACGGACTGAGTCGCTCCCAGTTGTCACGGTTGTCGTCTTCCCATGGGAGCCCCAGTTCTGCCTCCCACTGCCGCTGGTAGTGATCGTGCCCGTAGTTGGAGATGTAAAGCACCTCGCTCGCACCCGTGATTGCGCCTTGGAAGCGATCGGTCTGGGTGATTACGTAATTCGTGAGGATCCCGCCGTACGACCACCCGCCCACGCCGAGGCGATCCGGATCTGCCCAGCCCTCGGAGATCACGTAGTCCACGCCGGCCATCACGTCCTGGAAGTCTGGCGTGCCCCAGTTCGCCCATAGCTGGGCCGAGAAGTCCTGGCCGTATCCAGACGAGCCGCGCGGATTTACGCGGACAACCAGGTAGCCCTTGGACGCGAAGAGCTGAGATTCGAACTGGAACGCATGGCTGTACTGCGATACCGGACCGCCGTGGATGCGTAACAGGGTCGGGTACCGGCGTCCTTCGGCGAAGTCCGGGGGAAAGGTCACGAAGCCCTCGACTTCGGTTCCGTCTGCGGACCGAAACTGAATGGTGCGGGTCTCCGCGATGCGGACCGTGGAAAGAAAATCTGAATTGTGCGTGGTCACTGGATCCAGCGCCGCGGTCTCACCGGGCGCCGTGTAAGAGATCCAGTCCCCGGAGCCCAGGGTGGCGGCTCGATAGATTTCCCCAGGCCGGTCCAGATAGCTGACGGATGCGGCGAAGGTCTCACCCGCCCAGTCGAACGCACCCGCGCTGAGAGGGCCCGAGATCGGTCGCTCCAGGCCTGACCCGTCGGGTCGGATCCGGGCGATGTGATTTTCTCCCGAGTCCTCGAGTCGAAACCAGATCCATTCGCCGTTCGCGGAGAAGCGGGGCTGGCTCACGTTCCGATCGAGCGCAGTCGTCAGCAATCGAGCCTCACCGCCGTCTGAAGGGATCACCGCGAGGTGCGTGGTTGCGTACCAGATCAGGTCGGGACGAACGCCGGTCGTGTAGGTGAGCCAACGCCCATCGGGGCTCCACGCCGGAGATCCGTCCGAGCCCAGATTGGTCGTCACCCGGGTCGGCGCATCCGTTGGTTCAGAAAGATCCGCCGACACGGTCCACACGTCGGAGTTTTCATTCGCGTCCGGCTCGTCCGTCCGGTTAGAGGTGAACGCGATCTGGGTGCCGTCGGGGCTCCAGACACCCAGAGATTCATCCCAGCGCCCGGTAGTGAGTTGCCGCAGGGTTTTGGTCTCGAGGTCGTAGACGTACAGGTGTGTGTGCCGGTTACCTGTGAGGTACCCTGTGTTGTCGCGCTTGAACTGCAGGCGGTCAATCACCCACGGCTCCTGCGGTGCGTTCGCCTTTTCATCTTCCTTTTCGTCTTCTTCGTCGCGTACCGTTAGCAGTAGCCGGGTGCCGTCAGGAGACCAGCGGTAGCCAGAGATTCCTTGTGAGACATCGGTTAGCGGGAAACCCTCACCACCCCGTCGGTCGAGCGCCCAGACCTGCGTCTCAACCTTGTCGCGAGATGCGGTGAAGGAGAAGTAGCGACCATCCGGGCTCCAGCCCGGCGAGCCGGCAGACTTCCCCGGAGCCGTCAGCCCGACCGCTTCTCCCCCTGTTGAGGGTGACATGAAAATGCGAGTGAACGACCGTTCCTCCTCGAGGGAGGTGCGCGAGACCGTGTACGCAATCCAGTCTCCGTCAGGGCTTACCACCGGCGCTCCCACGGAGCGGGTCAGAAACATGTCATCCGGCTCGATCAGACGAAGATCCTGCGCAAGCAGCGGGGACGTGAAGGCCATCCCTAGGAGAGCTGTGGACAGGACGTTAATGGCCATTGGAGTCGTGGGCCGGAGTAGCTTGAGGGCGGGGTAGGGCATGGGACGCGGCGGTATGAGGACGGTTTTCAGAATCGACTGCGGGGTCGGGTGGCCCCACACAGTGCGTTCAGTGCGATCGCTAGGGTGTGCAACATCCGAGTGGGTCTGCTGGCGGGCAAGTAAGCAAGAGTCTGGGCTAGGGCCGCCAACTTGTACCAACAGGACTCGGTGTCCGATCAAAGTCTTGGCGGCTTGAGCCGGCACAGTCCCCGAAAAAATCGCAGAGCGCGTGACGGGGTAACCGCGCTATGTGACAAGCGATTGTTACTGACACGGGTTGCGTAGGCGGCAGGTCAGGTGGCTCTTGTGCTTTGTCACGAGGTCGCCCGTGCAGCAGAATCGAAAGACGTTCGGCTCAGTCAGGAGGCATATTGAAGCATCGAAGAAAATTTGCTGCGTGTGGGACGTTCCTTGCGGTCGCCCTGTACTCGGCTGGCTGTGGCCCACCCGCAGGGCTGCCCGACGATGGGTTCGTCGACGTCACGGGTGGGCGAATCGCATTCCGCGTCATGGGCGACGGAGCCGGGGTGCCTGTGCTGGTCATTCACGGCGGTCCGGGGAGTTCCAGTTGCATCTATCCCTCGACGTTGACTGGCATGGCCGAGGAACGGTCGGTCATCATGTACGACCAATTGGGGACAGGTCACTCAGAGCGGATAACCGACCTGGAGCGCTACGCGGTTCTTCCGAGGTTCGTTGAGGAGGTTACAGCTCTTCGCGCCGAACTCGGGTTGGAAGAGCTTCATATTTTGGGTCATTCTTGGGGTGCCACCGTCGCCTTGGAATACCTGCTCACAGCCTCACCAACCGGAGTGCTGTCAGTCACTCTAGTGGGCCCACTGGTCGGAACGGATCGCTGGCTTCGAGATGCGAATGACCTGGTGGCGGAACTCTCGGTTGAGGCTCAGGCCGCGGTCCGTGCTGCCATGGATTCTGGAGACTTCGCGACTGCAGCCTTTGAGGCAGCGAACACAGAGTTCATGGGTCAGTTCGGCATCCGGAATCCCGATGCATACGCGGGTATTCAAGAGTGCGCGCTCAGGCCACCAGGAAACTCAGGGTTGTACGAGTACATGTGGGGTCCTTCGGAGTTCGTCTCGACTGGCACTCTACGAGACTACGATCGAATTGACCGGCTTCCGGAGCTAACCCTGCCGGTTCTGTTCCTGGTCGGCGAATATGATGAGGCCCGACCAGAGACGGTCCGGGAGTTTCAGGCCATGGTACCCGGGTCCATCGTAAGGGTTATCCCGGACGCTGGGCACGTGAGCAATGTTGATCAACCCGAGTTGTTCAATGCCGCCGTGAACGAATTCTTGGCGGGAGTCGAACGTCGGTAGCCCACGAGCGAGACTCCGCTCAACAAGCGAGTGGGGCCGCCCCTGGAGAAGGGGTAGGCACCGCTACGCGCTTGTGGACGTGCTGGCCGTGCAGCAAATCACGAGACATCAGGCATCCAGCGGAGGACGCGTTGCACTATGAGGAGAGACTTCACGCATTGGGTGGCGAGGGGCGCCCTAGTACTGCCGATGTTGTGTGTCTTTCCGGCATCTGGCTCGAGTCAATCTGTCTCCTGTAGTCTGTCGGCAGGGGACACCGGATCGTTCGTCGGCAGCTGTAAATTCTCGACCGTGACACGCCGGATCGAACTGTCGCGACCTGCGGATGCTAGCGACGCACTCTGGGTGGGAACCGTGGAGGGTGCGACTAGATCGACTCCTGTCGAGATCGCCACCTACCAATACTCGTCAGGCCCCCGGCTTATCGTCCGGACCGGCCTTTGGCATGTGCTCGGCGAGCTCTCAGTCTCCGACCAAGGCCTGCGACTCGCTTGGGACGAAGGCATCGAGGCGCCTCCCTCGCAGACCGATCTCGACATTTTCATTACAGCCCGTGACTTGCTGAACGAAGAAGCGCGTTGGGATCGTGAGGATGACCGAAATTGTGAGAACGATACATCCCTTATCAGCCTTTATTGCGCACTCGCTCGGGCTACTGCTGGAGCGATGGGACGCTACCAACACCGCCAGCCGGCCATGCAGGCTGTACGGCGCGTGATCGCGGCGGAGTGGCCTGACCGGGTCGTGGACCATCGACTCATGAACTTCAACAACGATCCACGCACCACACTTGCTGACGTCCACCGATTGTTCCAGCTCGCTGAGGAGTCTCTACTGAGAACGATTGACTAGGGCCGCTGGAAGCCGAACAAGCGATTGCTACTGACACGGGTTGCCTAGTCGGTAACGGGCCACTCGCCTATCGGCTCCTAATCCTTGTTTGCAGGATGGCCGTGCAGCAGAATTGCGAGACGTTAGGAAGCCTCTGAGGTAAGGAAGGAACGACTTGACCAATAAGCCGCAGTTGAACCGACTGCTCGCCGAGAGCGCGGTCATCTCGCTGAGTATCCTCCTCGCGTTTGCCGTTGACGCATGGTGGCAGGAGCGGGGTGAGCTCCGTCTAGAGCGAGAGTACCTGGTTGGGTTAGTCGTCGAA
>Ga0315339_1000124_pt1 | contig 121201 bp, 120 predicted proteins | sample ASW17metaG_FD_204514 | JGI IMG/M metagenome (GOLD analysis project Ga0315339, IMG submission 204514) | Ammonia-oxidizing marine archaeal communities from Pacific Ocean, United States - ASW #17 | ecosystem: Environmental > Aquatic > Marine > Oceanic | place: USA: California | collected 2016-12-05
AAAGGATATTATAAAAATAAAGAAGCAACTGATAATGCCTTAAAAAATGGATGGTTTCATTCTGGAGATTTAGCTGTCATGTACCCTGATGGATACATTCAGATTAAAGATAGGTCTAAAGATATTATTATATCTGGTGGCGAAAATATATCATCAGTTGAGGTTGAAAATGTAATTGCAAGTCATGAATCAGTTTCTTTGGTGGCAGTTGTGGCAAAACCAGATGAAAAATGGGGTGAGACACCTTGTGCGTTTGTTGAACTGATTTCTGGGAAAACTACTAATGAAGATGAGATTATTAATTTCTGTAAAGAAAAAATAGCTGGATTCAAAAGACCAAAAAATGTAATTTTTGGGGAATTACCAAAAACTTCAACTGGAAAAATACAAAAATTTGAACTAAGAGAAAAAGCAAAGGAATTATAAATGGATCCAAAAACATATAAATTTGATACATTAAGTTTGCATGCAGGTTATCAACCAAGTAAAAATGCCGGTTCAAGACAGGTTCCAATATATCAAACAACATCTTATTTGTTTGATGATGTTGATCATGCAGCAGCATTGTTTAATCTAGAACGTGGTGGTCACATTTATAGTCGTATTTCTAATCCCACAGTTGCAGTTTTAGAAGAACGTGTAGCAGCATTAGAAGGAGGTACTGCAGCATTGGCAACATCCTCAGGAATGAGTGCAATATTTTTAACTGTTATGACTTTATGTGAAGCAGGTGACCACTTGGTTGTATCTTCACAATTGTATGGAGGAACAGTAAATTTATTTCGATTAACTTTACCAAAATTTGGCATTACTTCTACTTTTGTAAAACCTCGCGACACACAAGGATTTAAAAATGCTATTCAAGAAAATACCAAAGGTATTTTTGGTGAATTAGTTGGTAATCCTGGCAATGAATTGATGAACATGCCTGAAATTGCAGAAATTGCACATGATGCAGGTTTACCACTTATGGTTGATAGTACTTATCAAACTCCTTATTTATGTAAACCATTTGAGCATGGGGCTAATATTGTTATTCATTCTTTAACTAAATGGATGGCAGGACATGGATCATCAATGGCCGGCATATTGGTAGAAGGGGGTAGTTTTAATTGGTTACAAAATGATAAATTTCCAACAATGACAAAACCTTATGAAGGTTATCATGGTCTATCATTTGCAGAAGAATTTGGCCCAACTGCTTTTACTATGAAAGCTAGAGCAGAAGGAATGAGAGATTTTGGACCTTGCCTTAGTCCTCAGAATGCTTGGAATGTAATGCAAGGCATTGAAACTTTGTCTGTACGTATGCAAAAACATTGCTCTAATGCAGAAAAAATGGTTAAATATTTATTAAAAAATGAGAGTGTTGCTTGGGTATCCCATCCAAGTGTTCCAGATCATCCTGATTATGAACTTGCCAAAAAACTTTTGCCAAATGGAAAAGGATCCATGATCGCATTTGGAATTAAAGGGGGTAAAGAAGCTGGTGAAGCTTTTATAAATAATGTTAAATTGGCATCTCATTTAGCAAATGTTGGAGATACTAGAACTTTAGTAATACATCCAGCTTCTGCTACTCATTCTCAAATGGATGAGACTACCCTAAAATTTGCAGGATTGTCTCAAGATATGATACGGCTATCTGTCGGAATAGAAGATATTGAAGATATTAAAAATGATTTTGAAATTGGTTTTAGAGCAGCTAAGAAACTAAAACTTGTAGCTAATCTGTGAAGTTCAAAGTCAATAATGAAGAGGTATTCGCCTCAACTGGAGGTCGTCCTTTTGATCAAAACAAACCGCTAATTATTTTTGTTCACGGTAGCGGACTTACTCATATGTGCTGGGTTTTACAAACAAGATACTTTGCTTTTCATGGCTATAATGTTCTCGCAATTGACTTACCAGGACATGGTTTATCAGAAGGAAATAGTCTTAAATCTATTGAAGATATGGCTGATTGGATTAGTGATGTAATTGATGCTGTAGAGTTTAATGAGGCATCTCTTGTTGGCCATTCACAGGGATGCTTAGTTACAGTTGAATGCGCTTATCGTTATCCTGGAAAGATAAAAACATTGAGTTTAGTTGGTGGCGCTTGTTCTATACCAATGAATCCTGAATTATTAACTTTAGCAGAAAAAGGTGATTCTAAGGCTGTAAATTTAATGATGGATTGGGCTCACGGTCCTTCTGGTCATTTTGGAGGACACCCTGTTCCTGGCTTATATCATATCAATACAGGCTCCATGTTGATTCATAGTAAGAAAATACAAGATACTCTCGGTGTAGATTTTAGGGCTTGTGATAATTATAAAAATGGATTTGAGGCAGCAAAAAAATTATCTTTACCAACCGTAAACATTTTAGCTGATCAGGATAGAATGTGTCCTATAAAAGAAGGCAAAAAATTAGCGGATTCTATTAAAGGTTGTGAGTTGTATGTAATTGATAATTGTGGACATATGATGCTTTTAGAGGAAGCTGATAAAACTTTAAAAGTTCTAAGAAAGTTTATAACTACAAATTATCCAGCTAAATAGATAAAAAGTAAATTAATTTTGGGAGTTATCTGAAATTGGTTTATCAGGCCTAGTCATCTCTTCAAGTTTTCTCATTTCCTCTTCTTGTTCAAGGCGCTCTTTTTCCAATTTTTTTTGTTTCCGAGCCTCAGCTTTTTGTTTTAGTTTTAATTCTTTTTCCATTTTGCGGTCCCCCGCTTTAGATTTATGATTGAAATGTATACCCATGTTAACCTCTTCAGGTCTTATACTAAAATATATATTTTTTTCTAGTAAGGAGTTAAAAATCCTTAATTTCTGGTTAACTGAACAAGTTTCAAAAAAAAGAATTTCTGTAAAAAAAGAATATGTTTAATTTAAAGTATTCTACTTACTTTAATAAAATAGTTTATTAATTAACAAAATTATGAATTACTAACACAATGAATAACTTTGAAATTCTAAGCACAAACACATTTTTTCCTTATCCTAATCCAAAAAAATTAGTATTTATGCTTCACGGATATGGAGATAATGCAGATAATTTTATTTATGTGGCTAAAGAATTACATAACACTGAATCAAGGGTAAATTATATTACTTTAAATGCACCTTCTGAAATTCCCAATTATTCTCTAGGAAGACAATGGTTTAATTTATATCCAAATGGAATTTATATAAGTGACGCTGGCCAAAATGAAATAAATATTATTAAATCTGAAGTTTTAACCTCAGTAAAAAGTATAGAAAATACTATAATAAAAATAAAAGATCAGTTTGCTTTAGATTATTCAGATTGTTTTGTTTTAGGATTTTCTCAAGGAGGTATGATGACTTTTGAATTGGGAAATTATTTGGAAAAAAAACTTGCAGGGTTTGCAATTATTTCCGGTCGAATTCTTGAAAACAATCAAATAGTTAATTCATATTTTTTAAATACACCTCTATTTATTTCTCACGGAGATGAAGATGATGTTTTGTCAATAAAAAATTTTTATAATTCTTGTGAGATTCTAAAAAAAAATAAATTTATTTTTGAAGATCATTTATTAAAAGGTGACAGCCATACAATTTCTCCTAAGGCAATAGATTTATTACAAAAATTTATAAAAAAAAACCTATGATGTAATCGAATTATCATATTATATTACTAAGAAAATAATATGATTTGGAGTAACATAATATAAAATGAATTCTACAGCGAGTCCTACCTTAGTTTTAAATGCTGATTTTCGGCCCCTTTCTTACTATCCTCTTTCTCTTTGTTCATGGCAAGATACAATAAAATCAGTTTTTTTAAACCGTGTTTCAATTATTGAGAATTACGATCAAGAAGTACATTCTCCTAGTATTTCTTTTCGTTTGCCAAGCGTAATAGCATTAAAAGATTATGTAATGCCGCAACGCAAACCAATCTTCACCAGATTTAATGTTTTCTTGCGTGATAATTTTACCTGTCAATATTGTCATCATCACTTTGTTACGAATGAATTAACCTTTGATCATTTAGTTCCAAGATGTTTAAATGGAACAACAAGTTGGAATAATGTTGTTTCTGCTTGTACAAATTGTAATTTAAAAAAAGGTCGTCGTCTTTTAAAATTTACGGATATGAAATTATTAAAAGAACCCGTTAGACCTACGTCAATACAATTACAAAATAATGGAAGAAATTTTCCCCCTAATTTTTTACATGAAAGTTGGCGTGATTATTTGTATTGGGATACAGAGTTAGAAAATTAAATTTTTTTTGAAACAGCAATTGCCGTTTTACATCCCCACTCAATTACTTTAGTTAATAATTTATAACCTGGAGTTTTCTCAGCATCATGTGCTATACCTATATCATGATGCTCTAATTCATCGGCGGCAAATTTTTTAATTGTAGATTTTAATTTTTTTTGATCCTCTTTTAAGAGCAAAATTTGTTTGTTGTAGTGTTGTCCAATGACTTTTTCAACAGCTACAGTACAGGCCATAGCTGCTTTTTCTCCCATTAACGCCGTTCCTGCCCCAAGTGTGTACCCGGCAATAGTCCATAAAGGAAGAAAAGCTGTAGGTCGAACTCGTTCACTAATAATTAATTCTTGGAATTTTTCGATATGCTCTTGTTCTTGATCGGCCATATATTGGATAGTTTTTCCAATTTTAGTATTTTTACCAAATACAGCTATTTGTCCTTCGTAAATTTTTGTTGCTCCGTATTCACCTGCATGGTCTACTCGAATTATTTCTTTTAAGATACCACGATCAGTTTTTTTCCTTCCAAAACTTTTTTTTGAAGATTTATTTTTTTTAATTGTTTTTTTTTGAACCATAAAAATTTTGTAAAATATATATAGAATTAAAAGTTAAAATAAAAAGAAGTAAAAGACTATTAATAGTTGCTGCAGAAAGCCCTAAAATAGACCAGCTAACATCTGAGCAGTTTATAATTTCTTGATTGTTAATTTGTGTTTTTAGTTTTTGAATAGAATCTGTTTTAAACAGAGAACCAGAACAACTTTCTGGACCAGGTAAAATATTTTGCTCTATGCCAACATGCCAAACAGCATAAAATAATCCATATAGGATTGCTATCTCATTAAGAATATAAAGCCATATATTCTTTGTGCGACGAAAAAAATAAAATACAATAAATAATAATATTATTGCGTAGTAAGTATGTCGTTGTTTTAAACACATTTTACAAGGCGCCAAATTAAAAAAATATTCTGCAATAAAAGCACTTCCGATTGCAATTATGCTTAGGATAAAAATATAACTTAACCAGTTATTTAAAATACGATTCATAAAAATTTTAATATCACTATACTTCCAAATAATAGAATAAAAAATAATGATGCTAGAATATTAAAATATCTATCTATTACATTTTCTATAGTCTTCCCAAATATTTTCAAAAGTGAAGCTATTAAATAAAAACGTAAACCCCTTGCAATAATTGAGATACTAATAAATAAAAAGATGTTTAATCCAAAAACGCCACTTGCAATTGTAATAAATTTAAATGGGAAGGGTGTAAAACCAGCGCCTAAAATTATCCATATCCCGTATTTAATGTAATATTGTTCAAAATTATAAAATTGATCTGTTAATCCATAATAATTTACAATTAAAAATCCTAAGCTATTATAAAAGTAGTAGCCTATACAATAACCAATTATTCCTCCTAAAACTGAGCTAATTGTACATAAAAAAGCATAGAAGAAAGCACTTGCTCTTTTAGCAATAACCATTGGTATTAAAATAATGTCTGGAGGTATGGGAAAAAAAGAACTTTCTACAAAAGAAATTACGCATAGAAACCAGCTTGCTTTAGGATGGCGCGATTTCAATAGCGTCCAATTATATAGATTGCGTAGTATTTGCATTTTATCTTTGGTAGGAGTAGAGGGAATCGAACCCACACCACCGAAGTGACCGGATTTTGAATCCGGCGCGTCTACCAGTTCCGCCATACTCCCATATTATTTTTCCCAATATTACTCCGTTTTTATTGTTAAGTCTATTGAGTAATGATTCTTAAAAGGCGACGTGCGGGCGTCGCAGAAATTAGTGAAAAAAATTAAAGCAATATTTATAATTTTTTATTTATTCCGATTATAAATGGCAATAGTGCCAGAAACTACTATTACTAACATTCCAATTATTGACATTAAACTTATTTCTTCAGAAAAGAAAATTATTCCATACAAACTTCCCCATATAATTTGAGTAAAGAAAAAAGGACTTATAATACTACTATATTTACCAGCTATATGATAAGCTGCGTTGAAGGCCCACATAGCAATCATAACAATCACACCTGAGCAAGAAAAAAGTAAAAATTCTTTTACAGAAGGTATTATAGGGTCATTCAAAAAAAATATGTAAGAAACAACAGTTAGTGGGGCGTATCCATAAAAGGTAAAACCATAAGTTGAAGCTATGTGTGAATATTTACTAACTAAAGTAAAGCTAAGTGCATTCGATATAGCTACAAACAATATTAAGAATATATAAATATTTATATTAGATGTGCTAGGTTTTAAAACTATTAAAACACCACAAAATCCAACCACAATAGCAATCCAACTAATTAGATTTAGTTTTTCTTTTAAAATTAATTTTGCAAAAATTACAAGAAAGAAAGGAGTTGTCATTAACAAAATAGTAAAAATATTTATTGGAATATATTTTAAAGAATAGAATATTGTTATTAATACAAAAATAAAATGTAGACCCCTAATTAAAGGTAAAAAATAATATTCCTTTTTTTTTAATAAAATATGATTTTTAATATTTTTTTGGAGTATTAAAAAAAATACAAGAATGAGGATTGCTACTGTGCCACCTATTGCATAATAGTGATACCATTTGTAATTGTTAATACTTGAGTATTTTGTAATTGTATCAAAGGTTGATCCCGTGAAGGCATTTAAGCAAGCTAACAAAATTCCTAAAAATAATATTTTCATTTTAAGTTATCATTTAAACTCTTTGTAAATATTTACACTTAATAGTATGCTTATAATCACTTAGGTTGTAAAAGAGCTAAAAGATTAGGGGCAACTTTTTAAAAATAAAATCATTTCAGAAAGTAATTTTACAAGGTAAGCTTATATCAAATCGAACCCACACCACCGAAGTGACCGGATTTTGAATCCGGCGCGTCTACCAGTTCCGCCATACTCCCATATTATTTTTCCCACTTTTACTTGGTTTTTATTCTTAAGTCTATGGGGTTATTTTATGAAATTGAACTTACAGAGCGTTATAAAGGCGTCGGTAGATTTTTGCACCTTTTACCAGATTGATTAGTTACAAGAGTTTTTACAAATTTGTAGTAGTTAAAATTGCAAAGAGATGGAATTCAATGAACAAAGGGATTAAACACTTTCTTAGTTTAATAATTTAGAGCCACTTAATTAACCAGTTACTGTTTAAATAAAAACTTTTACGAATCAAAAAATATAATTATATGTATATATGGTTCATGGCATAAGCTCTATTTACTCCATAACCTTTGACGACATCCTTCTTTCACCAGCTTTTTCTAATGTAAAGCCCAAGAACGTTATTACTTCAGTCAAAATTGGTAATTTTAATCTTCATATACCTATTATTTCTGCAGCTATGGACACTGTTACAGAAAATAAAATGGCTATAGGAATTTCACTCAGTGGAGGTTTAGGTGTAATTCATCGCAATATGTCTATTGAAAAACAAGCAGAGGAAATTCAAAAAGTAAAACGATATAAAATAAATAAATCTTTATTTTTAAATCCTAGTCTAGATAATAAAAAAAGATTATTAGTTGGGGCGGCTATAGGTGTAGAAAATAATGCACTTCCTAGATTGTTAAAATTATTAGAAGCTGAAGTTGATATTGTTTTTATTGATGTTGCACACGCTCATACTAAAACAACTTTAGATTTTATAAAAATTGCCAAAAAGAAAATTAAAAACACTAATTTGATTGTAGGTAACATAGCAACAAAAGAAGCTGCACTTGCCTTAATCAAACTTGGTGTTGATGGTATTAAAGTTGGAATAGGTCCTGGATCAATTTGTACTACAAGAGTTGTAACTGGTGTTGGTGTTCCTCAATTATCAGCAATTATTGATGTTTATAAGGTTGCATCAAAATATAAGATTCCAGTTATTGCAGATGGAGGTATTAAAACTTCAGCGGATATTTCAAAAGCTATTTCAGGAGGTGCCACAGCTTGTATGATAGGTTCATTATTGGCGGGAACGGATGAGTCACCTGGAAAATTATTAAATATAAAAGGAAAGAAATATAAATCATATAGGGGCATGGGATCTGTAGGTGCAATGCAAAAAGGATCTTTTGATCGTTATTCACAAGAAGAAACTAAAAATAGAAATAAATTAGTTGCTGAAGGTGTTGAAGGCATGGTTCCTTATAAGGGAAAAGTTGAAGATGTTTTGTATCAACTTGTTGGGGGTTTGAAATCTGCAATGGGATATACAGGACATAGAACTATAAAAAAAATGCAAAACAATTGCGAATACGTTTTTATTTCAAAAGCAGGTGCACGTGAAAGTAACGTGCACGATATTATTCAGAAATTTTAATCTTTGGGTTTTGTTGGAGCAGTTTTTTCCATATTAAGAATAAATGCATCAAGTTTTGAAGCTATTTTCTTATCATTTAGCGCTAGAATACGGATTGCAGCTAAACCTGCATTTTTAGAGCCAGCTTTTCCTATCGACATTGTTGGAACAGGAATGCCAGATGGCATTTGTACAATTGAAAGCAAACTATCTAAACCATTAAGAGTACTTGTCATTGGCACCCCTAAAACAGGAAGTGGTGTAAGAGCAGCTGTTACACCTGGAAGATGTGCTGCTCCTCCAGCTGCTGCAATAATAATTTTTATCCCTCTTTTTTTTGCATTTTTACAAAAATCTGAATGCCTTTTAGTTGTTCGATGAGCAGAAATAATTTTACTTTCATGATCAATACTAAATTGTTTAAGAATTTCAGAAGCTGGTTTAACTGCTTCCCAGTCTGATTGACTTCCCATAATTATACTTACAATTGGCTTTCCCATTTTATACTCCTTTAAATTGACTTGTTAATTCTGTAACAAGTTGATATTTATTTGAAACGTTAGATAAATTTTCCCCTTCCCTAAAAGATTGTTTATCTAGCTGTTTATCTGGTTTTCCTCCTGGCCAAATTCTCCAGCTATCATTATCAACAACATCCGATAGGACCAAAACATTATCTTTTGTTCTAAAACCTAATTCAAATTTTATATCTACCAGGTGGATTGGACCATCAACAGTTGAGATTTCCATCCAGTTTTTTTCTAAAGCCTCAAAGCTTGGAACGACAATATTATTAATCGCTGTATTTAATTCATCTGTATTAAGTAGATTAGGGGTATTCATTAAAGGTATGCCTTCAATAGGATCTTTTGCGGAATATAACTCCCACTTATCTCCAATTTTAATATAAGGATCTGTAAAAACTCCTTCAGCCCATTCACCATCTTTTAGATATTTATCTCTAGCCGTATTTTCTTCCATTTGTTTGGATTCTTTAACATGAGGTGGCATAACAGCCGAATGTTTATGAAATATTTCCCATACAGGCTTATCGAAACGATGCGGTTTTTCTATATTCTTTTTATACTGATTATTACGAAGAAGAAAACTTCCCCAAGCATAACGTCTAACAACAAATTCAAGAGGCAACATATTACATTCTTCGCATAACATAGTATTTGGTGAAATTAATTTGATAAAAGATGTCGCTATATTATTGTATTCGAGCATTTTGAAAACATTGGATGCTTGTTTAGTTTTTTGAATACCAATATTGGCGATCTCTTCTTTGCGAGCTGCATCACCACCTGTTAAAAAATCTTTAGCAACCATTTTAACTGTATGTGATTGATTTCCCCTTTCAATTAATTTTGTTTTGCCTTCTATTAAGATATTATTTTCCATTATGTATATCTCCATCCTATATCTTTTCTATAATATCCATCTTGCCATTTGATTTGACTTATAGTTGAATAAACATTTTCTTTAACTTGATTAATAGATTCGCCCAAACTACTAATTGATAAAACTCTTCCACCACTTGATAGCCATAGGTCATTTTCTTTTTTAGTCCCTGCATGATAAATATAACTATTATTTGATAATTGAATTTGATTTAAGTTCTCTATAACCGTATTTTTCTTGTATTCTTTTGGATATCCTTTTGAAGACATTACTACCGTCATACAATATCGAGGATCCCATTCTATTTTTTTTATTGCATGAAGACTTTCTGTAGCTGAAGCATAAAGAATTTCTAATAAATCCGATTTGATTCGTGGAAGTATTGCTTGAGTTTCAGGATCTCCAAATCTAACATTTATCTCTAATAATTTCGGTCCATTTTTAGTTATTATAATACCTGCATAAAACATACCTTGAAAATTAATTCCTTTTTTACTTAATGCTTTAATTATAGGATTAACAAATAGGTTACTTAAATTTTGCATTTTTTTATTTGAAATAGATGGAACTGGAGAATATGCACCCATACCACCGGTATTTAAACCCTTTTCTCCCTCATAAATTTTTTTATGATCCTGTGCAGTTGTAAGAGGAACAATATATCCTGATGAATCAACAAGTGAAAATAAGCTTATTTCCTCTCCTTCTAAAAACTCTTCAATTATAATTTCTTTACCAGCATTGCCAAAAGCTTCTTCCTTCATACATTGATGAATTGCTGATTTTGCTTCTTCTAAATTTTGAGTAATAATTACTCCTTTCCCCGCTGCTAATCCATCTGCTTTAATTACAGAAGGAAAATTGATGGACTGACAATATATCAGGGCGTCTTCATAGTTAGAAAATGTTTTATATTTTCCTGTCGGTACATTATTTTCATCGCAAAGCACTTTAGTAAATATTTTTGATTTTTCTAACATCGCTCCTTTTTGAGATGGGCCAAAACATTTAATATTATTAGATATTAAAATATCAACAAGGCCTTCACTTAGAGGTATTTCGGAGCCAATCACCACAAAAGAAATATTATATTCTTTGCAAAAATTTAAAATTCTTTGCTTATTTTTTGTATCAATAGGATGGCATTCAGCAATTAAGCTAATTGCATCACTACCTGGCACACAATATAAATTTTCACAATCTTTAGACTTTTGAATGCTATGACATAAAGCATGTTCACGACCCCCACTACCAATCACTAAAATTTTCATTAACTAAAAAAACTCACAATTGATTAGATGAGAGACTAAGTAGAGAAAGTTGAGTGATTTTATCATCATTTAAATAGTCTAGGGGTTTTACAGGATAATCCCCAGTAAAATGATGATCTGTAAATTGAGGAGAATCATTATTTCTTTTTTGATATCCCATAGCTTTATAAAGACCATCAAGAGATAAAAATTTTAATGATTTTGCACCAATATATTCACATATCTCTTTATTATTTTTGTTTGCTGCTAAAAGTTCATTTTTTGTAGGGGTATCAACACCATAAAAATCAGGAAATTTAATTTCAGGACAAGCTATACGTACGTGAACTTCTTTTGCCCCAGCTAGATAAAGCATTTTTATAATTTTATGACAAGTTGTTCCTCTAACTAGAGAGTCATCAACAAGAACTATTTTTTTATTATTAATTGACGACTTATTAGCATTTAATTTTAGTTTTACGCCCAAGCTTCTAATATTTTGTGAGGGCTCTATAAAGGTTCTACCAACATAATGATTACGAATAAGACCTAATTCAAAGTGTACTCCTGTTGCTTGGCTATAGCCTAATGCAGCCGGTACTCCTGAGTCAGGCACTGGAACAATTACGTCAGGGCGTTTATCGCATTCTTCGGCCAGTTGAGTTCCTAAATTTTTTCTATACTCATAGGCACACTGTCCTTTTAACAAGCTGTCAGGTCTTGCAAAATAAATATATTCAAAAATATCAGGACGTATTGGACGTGGTGGAAAAGGCTTAATACTCTCTAATTTATCATCTTTAATAATAACAATTTCACCATTATCAATATCGCGGATATATTTTGCTCCAATTATATCAAGAGCGCATGTCTCTGAGGTTAATATATAAGATTTGTCTAATTTACCCAAAATGAGAGGACGTATTCCTGATGGGTCCCTTATCCCTATAAGCTTGTCATTAAAAAGAATTGTCAAGGCATAACCTCCTTGAATTTGTCTTAAAGCATCAATAATTTTATCAGCAATTTCTTTTTTCTTCGAGCGAGCAATTAACTGAACTATTGTTTCAGTGTCTGATGTTGTGTGAAAAATTGCCCCTTCTTTTACAAGGGTTTCTCTCAAAAAAATTGCATTTGTTAGGTTTCCATTATGTGCAATACTAATACCGCCTCCGTGTAAATCTGCATAAAAAGGTTGAACATTTCTAATTGTTTCACCACCTGATGTAGAATAACGGTTGTGGCCAATAGCAACAGAACCAGGTAATTTCTCTAACGTTTGTACTTTGGTAAAATTATCACCAACTAATCCTAGACGTCTTTCCGAATGAAAATTTACTTTATCGTAAGTTACAATTCCACATCCTTCCTGACCACGGTGTTGAAGAGCATGTAAACCGAGTGCAGTTAGAGCTGCAGCATCTTTATTATTTGTAATTCCAAAAACAGCACATTCTTCTTTAATTGTTAATTGATGACGATTATTATTAATAAATTTGTTTTGAAATGATTGATATTTATTTTTGTTTTTATAAATAGAAAAAAATTTTTTTTTCATTAAATAATATTATTTAAAATTTTACTCACTGTTATCTCTAATGCCTTTGGATATAAAATATGCTCTTCTTTTAATATTTTTTTTGAAAGCGATTCGATATCTTCATTCTCATTTAAATGTATTTTTTTTTGTAAAATAATCTCTCCTCCATCAATTTCAGCATTTACATGATGTACAGTACATCCAGAGTACCCTGCTCTGGCTCTAATTGCTTGTTCTTGAGCATTTAATCCTTTAAAATGTGGTAGATAGGAGGGGTGAATATTTATTATACGATTCTCCCAATTTTGAATAAAATTTTTGGAAAGTATCTGCATAAACCCCGCAAGACAAATTAACTCTATATTTTCTTCTAATAATATTTTTTCAGCTAAAATCTCAAATTTATTTTTATCAAAAAAATACGATTTAATACTATTGTTTTTTGCCAATAATAATCCATCAGCTTTATCATTATTTGTTAAAATAAGATCAATTGAAGCTGGAAACATTTTATTTTTACACGTTTCAATGAGGCTATTCATATTTGAACCACGACCAGAGATAAAAATTGCTGTTTTTATTTTTTTCAATTTAAAATACAGTAATTGGGTTTATCAGATTTTATTAATCTACCAATTTTTAAAAAATTTTTATTTTTTTTTGTTAGATTAAAAAAAGTATCATGATTTTTTTCATCTATAACTAAAACCAAACCAATTCCACAATTAAATGTTGTAAACATATCATCATCATTCATCTCAGCAATTTTCTTAAACCAATGAAAAATTTTAGGTTTAGGTAAATGCTCATATTCTATTTTAGCACCTAAATGATCCGGTAATATTCTAGGTACATTACTTATCAATCCTCCACCAGTTATATGAGCAATACCTTTTATAATGTTTTGATTAACAAATGTTTTTAGTTCTGAGTAATATTGTTTTGTAGGTTCCATGATAGCATTACCTAAATTTTTGCAGTTTGAAACAAACGGTGTAGGATCACTTAAATTAATATTATTATCTTTTAAAACTTTTCTAATAAGAGAATAGCCATTTGAATGAAAACCTGAGGAAGATACCCCTATCAATATATCTCCCTCTCTCATTTCTTTTTTTTTGGGAAGGAGATTTTGTCGTTCAACGGCACCTACACAAAATCCTGCTAAATCAAAATCTTTTGAATTATAAACCCCAGGCATTTCTGCTGTTTCACCACCAATCAAGAGACAGTTATTATCTTTGCATGCTTTGGCTATACTTTTAACTACCTGAAGAAATGATTTTTTATCTATTTTTGATGAAGCATAATAATCTAAAAAGAAAAGAGGATCTGCTCCATGACATAAAATATCGTTTAGGCACATACCCACTAAATCATAACCAAGACCATCTATAAGCCCCGTTTCTATTCCAAGTAAAATTTTAGTTCCTATACCATCTGTGGACGTAACTAGGAGTGGGTCAGTATAACCACATTTTTTTAAATCAAATATGCCTGCAAAACTGCCAATTTCTTTCATTTCTCCTACTCTAGAGGTTTCTTTGCTATATGATGAAATGTCTTCTATCATTGCATCAGTTGCTTCAATGTTAACACCTGCGTCTTTATAGTTAGTCATTTAATATAATTACTTTTAAACGAATCGTTTCATAGTGCACTAATAATATGTTTTAATTAATAATTCGTAAACTAAATCTGCTTAACTAGTGCCAAGCCAAATAACAATAATTAATACACATTTATCTGGAAAAGAAAGAATACTAATCTCTTTATTCTCATCTAAAAAATTAACTCATTTAAAGATAGCTGAAGTTTACAATTTTTACCCTAATTTACAAAATAAGAAATTTGAAACAGCTAGAGAGTTATTGTACAATCCTATTTCTCAAAAATATTTAGATAGTAAAAATATTCATCAATCATTAAAGAAATTCGGAAATTTTAAACATGTAATTGAAATTCGATACTTGCCCGGAGTTACAGATAATATAGGAAATACCGCACAAGAAATTGTTAGAGAAAATTTAATAGATAATAAATTATCAATATCTATTGGAAGTGCATTATTGTTTTTTATTAATGCAAAAGATAAAAATATAATTCAAACAATAGCTAATGAAGAATCTAATGCTTTAATTCATCATGTTAGTATTACTTCTTATTCATCATATATAAAAAAACTACAATTAAATAAAAAAATAAATTTTAAAGTTAATCTTCCAAAAAAAAAATATCTTAAAAGATATATAAATCTTAATATAACAAATAAAGAAATCTCTATAATTGGAAAGCAAGGCCTCCTGGAGCATAATAATATACGAAGAGGCACTTTAGGTTTGGATATTGAATCTTTAAAAGCTATAAAAAAATATTTTGATAAACAAAAAAGACATCCAACTGATGTAGAAATTGAAACTTTAGCCCAAACATGGTCAGAGCATTGTAAACATAAAATTTTTTCTTCATCTATAGATAATAATGAAAAAGGAATTTTTAGTACTTTTATTAGAGGGGTTACAAAAAAAATTGTTGAGAAAAGAAAAGATAAATTTTGCGTTTCTTTATTTACCGACAATGCAGGCGCTGTAAGTTTTGATAATGATTGGTTAATGTGTCACAAAGTAGAAACTCATAATACGCCTTCAGCCTTAGATCCATTTGGAGGTGCTATTACAGGGATTGTAGGTGTAAACAGAGATTGTTTGGGATTTGGTAAGGGCGCAAAACCTATAGCAAATACTTATGCTTATTATTTTTCTTATCCACATAAAAATTATAATCTATATCGTCAAAAAAATAAAAATAGCCCTATGCTTCCTTCGCGAAAAATATGCAAAGGTGTCATTGCTGGGGTTCGTGTGGGTGGAAATTGTTCGGGAATCCCAACTCCTCAAGGAACGGTTTTTTTTCATGATGATTATGCAGGAAAGCCCCTTGTTTTTTGTGGCACAGTTGGTTTAATTCCTCGTAAAATTAAAGGACAGTTTTCTCATATAAAAAAAGCACAACCAAATGACCACATTATTATGGTTGGTGGCCGAGTAGGAAAAGATGGAATTCATGGAGCAACTTTTTCCTCAGAGGAGCTTGATCCTAATAGTCCTGTGACCGCAGTTCAAATTGGCGATCCAATAACGCAAAAAAAATTTTCAGATGTTATTCTTCGTGAATTAAGAGAAAAAAATTTATATTCTAGTATTACCGATAATGGAGCTGGAGGACTTTCATCATCTGTTGGAGAAATGGCAAAAGAAAGCGGGGGCTTTTTAATAGATTTGCATAAAGTTCCTCTAAAATATCAAGGCTTATATCCTTGGGAAATTTGGATTTCAGAATCTCAGGAAAGAATGACACTAGCTGTTAATCCTAAAAATGTAAAAGAAGTCATTTCAATTTTTGAAAAGAGGGGAGTTGAAGCAACATCTATTGGAAAATTTACTAAAAAGAAAAATGCGATAGTTAGATATAATAATAAAGAAGTTATGAATATGGAGATGAACTTTTTGCATGAAGGATATCCCAAAATACATCTAGAAACGAAAGAGCCTAAAAAAACGCAAATAAGAATAATAAAAAATAAAAAACATAATTTTAAAAAAGAACTTTTAAATTTGTTAGCAAGCCCTAATATTTGCTCTAAAGAATTTATTAGTACTCAGTATGATCACGAAGTTCAGGCAACATCTATTATTAAACCCTTGCAAGGCAGAGGGCGTGTTTTTGGTGATGCAACAGCTATCAAACCCCTAACTTCTTCAAATAAATCCATTGCACTTTCACAAGCGGCCTTTCCTCGTTATGCAAATCTTGATGCTTATAAAATGGCTGCTTGTTCTATCGATACCTCAGTTAGAAATTTAATTGTTTTAGGTGTTGATATAAAAAAAATAGCCTTATTAGATAATTTTTGTTGGTGCAGTCCTGATGAAAAAGAAAGATTATATCAATTAAAAAGATCAGCAGAGGCCTGTAAAGATTATGCCTTGTCTTATTTAACACCTTTTATTTCAGGTAAAGATAGTATGTATAATGATTTTAATGGATTTAATGAAAAAAATAAAAAAATAAAAATTTCAATCCCACCCACACTCCTTATTTCTTCTATTGGAGTTGTAAATTCTATTAAAAACTTCACATCTATTTCTCCCAAAGTAAATGAATTAATTTATATTCTTGGTGATACTAACGAAGAATTGGGTGGCTCAGAATATAGTCATATTTATGGCTATGAAAATAACAATGTGCCTAGTGTTGATTCTAAAAAAGCTCTAAAATTATATAAATCTTTCTTTAAAGCTAATAAAGCTGGCTTAATTTCCTCTGCAATTAGTGTTCATACGGGAGGCCTAGGTATCGCCTTGTCTAGAATGTCTATTGCTGCTGACATAGGAATGAAATTAAATTTATCTTTTCCTAATAAAATAAATACCACCAATTTATTATTTTCAGAATCACAGAGTAGAATTATTGTTTCTATAAAGTCATCAATGAAGAAAGAATTTGAAAAAATATTCAAGAAACAATCTTACACTTTAATAGGTAAGACCAAAGTCGAAAAATATTTATCGATAAAAATTTTTAATAAAGATTTTCTAAATGTCTCAATAAATGATCTTTGCAAATCATATAAAAAAAGTATTAAAAATTTATGAGAGTATTAATAATGTCAGGCTATGGAATTAATTGTGAAGATGAAACATTGCATGCATTCGAAAATGTTGGTTTTCGGGGGGAAATTGTTCATGTTAATAATGTTGTAGATAATCCTAAAATGATTAACAAATATCAGGTTATTGCTTTTCCAGGAGGATTTTCTTATGGAGATGATACGGGATCGGGAAATGCTATGGCAAATAAAATTAAAAATAATTTCTTAGATTACCTGCTTGAATTTTTATTAAAAGATAAACTAATTATTGGGATATGCAATGGTTGTCAGATTTTGGTAAACCTTGGTGTTGTTCCATCATCGCAAAATACAACTAGAGAAGTTGCACTTGTTGAAAATGACTGTGCAATTTATCAGTGTCGATGGATTAATTTAAAAATTTCAAATAATTATTCACCTTGGTTATATAATATTAATCATTTATATTTGCCTGTTGCACATCAAGAGGGTAAATTTATTATGAGTAATGAAATTCAAAAAAATATTCTAAAAAATAAATTGATAGCTTGCCAATATGCAGATGAAAAAAATAATTTGGCAAAAAAAAGATTCCCGTACAATCCTAATGGATCAACATTAGATATTGCAGCTTTAATAAATAAAAAAGGTAATGTATTGGCTATGATGCCTCATCCAGAAAGAGCATATTATTTTACACATCTGCCAGATTGGCAAGATAAAAAATCAAAATCTAAATATGCTGATGGGTATAAAATATTTAGAAATGCGAGCAGATATTTTTCCTAAAGCTTGATCAAAAACTATTTGAGGTTCTTCATATAGTCCTTCCAGCTGTTCGATTCTGCTTCGTGAGAGACACGGTGACAGAATTCTGCATTATCATCATCGGTAGTAATAAAACGATACGCTTGCATATTATATTCTTTAAATATTTAAGTATAATTTAGTAATATTTATTTTTGTACCATGATAATTTTTTATTTAATCAATTTTAAAGTATTATCAATATCTTCGATCAAATCCTCGACATCTTCCAAACCTACCGATAATCTAACCATATTATTTGATATTTTAAGTTTTTTTCTTCCTTCTTCACCTATGATTCGATGTGTTGTTGTTGCTGGATGAGTAACTAAGCTTTTTGTATCACCAAGATTATTTGAAATATCAAATAAGTTAAGTCCATTAATAAAATTAAATGCATTATCATTTTTAACAGAGAAGGTTACAACAGAGCCCCCTTTTATCATTTGTTTTGTTGCTAAGTCAAATTGAGGGTGGTTATTTAATCCTGGATAAATTGTATTTTCAATTTTTGAATGGTCAAATAAATATTTTGCAACTTTAAGAGCGTTATAACAATGTTGTTGCATCCTATATTCTAATGTCTCTAATCCTTTTAGTAATATCCAAGCATTAAATGGACTTATAGTAGGGCCAGTATGTCTTAAAAAAGGTTTTAAAAATTCTTCATAATAATCTTTAGATGATAGTATAGCACCACCAATACTCCTTCCCTGTCCATCAATATGTTTTGTCCCTGAATACACAACAACATCAGCACCCCACTCAAATGGTTTTTGTAGAATTGGTGATGCAAAAATATTATCAACAATAACTAAAGCATTATATTGATGAGCAATTTTGGAAACAGCCTCAATATCAATAATTTCCATAGTTGGATTAGATGGTGTTTCAATAAAAACACATTTTGTTTTTTTATTAATATGCCTATCCCACTCTTCTAAATTTGTTCCATCTATTAGATGTGTCTTGATACCGAAACGCGGTAAAATTTGGTCAAAAATATGATAACAAGAACCAAAAAGAGACCAGGAAGATACAACCTCATCTCCGTTATTTAAACAACACATCAATGAATTAAATACCGCTGCCATCCCACTAGAAGTTGCAAAGCAAGCCTCAGCGTTCTCATTTAATGATAAGCGATCTTCAAATGTGGATACGGTGGGATTGCCATAGCGCGAGTATAAATAACCATCTCTTTCACCTGCAAACCTAGCTTTAGCTTCCTCTGCCGATTCAAAAACATATCCTGAGTTCATAAAAATTGCTTCACTTGTTTCTCCAAACTCTGATCGAATGAGTCCCCCTCTTACTCGTTGTGTTTGTTTACGGTAATTTTGATAATTTTTTTTATTACGGTTCATTATTGTTTCCAAGGAAGATTATTATATTTCCATCCGTTAATTAAAGATCGTTTATTATGTTGATCTAGATCTCCTTCAAAACCATCATGAATATTAAAGCAACTAGAAAATCCGTTATTAATTAATAATTTAGCGGCAAAGAGCGATCTTTGACCTGATCGACATATAAAATATAGATTACTATTTTTTTGAATTCCTAAATCTATTATTTGTTCTTTAAAATTTTTATTTTCATTCATCTCTGGGTATATTTGCCAAGAAACAAAAAATGTTTCTTTATTAATAAGAGACAAATCAGGTACACCAACAAATTTCCACTCAGGTAGAGTTCTAACATCTATTAAATAAGCATCAACTTTATTTGATAAAATTTCAAAACATTCTTTTGATGAAATATTTTGAATTATATTATTTTTACTCACATTCCACACGGTGAATCTCCTTCTTGATGTTCGTTATGATTTTTTTCTTCAAGATTAATATTTATATAATTTTTTTCTTTGATATGATCTAGGGCTATCAAAACAAATAGTAAAATTAAAAATAACAACGTAATGTTTTTTTCTCTCTTTAATTTTTTAAATAAAAATAAAATCATTATAATCCAAAATAAGGTCTTAGTTTTATTCCACAATAAGATCCTGCAAATGCAAATCCTAACCACACCCATCCATGAATACTTCCAGAGGCAATACCACTAAATAAAGCCCCAATACTGCAACCAAAAGCTAATCTAGCTCCATATCCCATTAGTATACCTCCTAGAATTGCAGCAAAAATTGGTAAAAGTGATATGTTTATCTTTGAATTGCTTTTACCTGATAAATTTGAGGCTATAAATGCTCCCAATAATAAGCCAATATTAGTAAGTGAAACAGAATCATTTAAAATACTCCTTTGAAGTGCATGTGACTGATAACTTCCTTTCCAATATTCCCATTGAGATACATCTATTCCAATTTGTGAGGCTATTTTAGCTCCCCATAAACCAAACGCAAAAGTTATAGACCATGGGTGACCTGCAATAAAAAGCGTTGCTATGCTTAGCATTGCTATAGCTATTGAACCCCATAATAAAGGCCAATTACCAAATACAAGAACTTTAAAAAAAGAAGTGCTAGTTTTTGAATAAATTGTTGAAATATTTTTTTCACCTTTTCTTTCATAATAAATTGTTACCATTGCAATGATACTCAATAGAATTCCTTGAAAAATCAATATGGACAAAGTATTCATGTAATGAGAAAGTGAAACTACTCCAAAAGAAGGTAATGATAGCCACCAAGATAAATGAAGTGTCCCTAACAAAGAACCTAGAATAAAAAAAATAAGAGTGATCAACATACGCGTATTACCAGCTCCCAGAGTATACAAAGTACCAGAACCACAACCACCACCTAATTGCATTCCGAGACCAAATAAAAAAGAGCCTGTAATAACAGAAATTCCAACTGGTCCGAAGGCACCCACCATTGTTGAGCCAAAAAAACTTTCATTTCCTATAAAAGGAATTATTAACAACATAGCTAATCCAATTGCTAACAATTGAGATCTTATACCATTACCTTTTCTTTCATTGATAAAATTTCTCCATGATCCTGTAAAACCAAAAGCTGAATGAAAAAGAATAAAACCAAAACCCCAGCCTATAGAAAGTAGTAAAAAGTGCTTTAAAGAATAATTAATAAGCAAAAAAATTAAGGCAAAAAATAAAATGCTTATACCAATTAATAGCATTGGCAAATCTATCTTAGATTTTAAAAGTATTTTTTTAAAGTGAGACATTTATTTAATTAAGAGATCCTCTTAAAAATATTATTAATAAATAATTCAAGAGGATCTCTTTTAATTAAACTACAATGTGTTAATTAGTGGGCGCGAAGTATCTGCCGTCCATTCAACCATTGAACCATCATAGTTTTTTACATTAGGTAATCCTAAAACTTCACTCAAAATAAACCAGTCAGTTGCAGCCCAATGACCAGTATTACAAAAAGAAATATTCACATTATTAGGATTAATACCTGAGTTAAAAGCTAATTCTTGCAAAGTATTTAAATCCTTAACATATGTGGTATTTTCTTTAATCAAATCGAATTGCTTAAGATTTATAGCTCCAGGTATAGTTCCTGTTGAGAGAGCTTTACCATGTTTCTTTTTCCCCAAATATTGATCTTCAGTCCTAGCATCAATGAATGATACTGAACTAACATCTATATTTTCTAAAACCTCTTCTGTGGTAGCAAGAAATTTTGATTGAAAATTTGATTTAAAGACTTTCTTATTAGGAATTTGAAAACCTATATTTTTTGTTTCAGGAAATTTATTATTCCAAGCTTTATATCCTCCATCTAATATAGAAATTTCTTCATGACCTAACACTTTAAAAGTCCAATAAACACGGGCAGCACTTCCAAAATCAGAAGAACTTACACCTCCTGGAACTATTATAACGTGACTGCTATTATCAATACCCAAACTCCCAATTAATATCTCAAGATCTTTCAGGGGAGGAATTTTTCCTACTATTCCATCAACTGTAGTACGCCAACCATCTTCAAGATAATTGCTGTAAACAGCGTTAGGGATATGACCTGCTTCAAAAGATTCTTTTGAACCTCCATCAATTTTATTTCTAATATCTAAAACGACTATTTTATCATTGATTAAATTATCATTTAACCACTCGACATTAACCAAAGGTTCACTAGCAAATATATTAAATGAAAATAATATACCAAAGGTATAAATAAATATTAAAGTAATTAATTTTTTTACTTGTATCATTTTTTCTTTCTTGAGTTTTTTTAAATTTTTCTTTTAAATAAATCAATCAAAGATAAACTTAAAATACTCCAAGCTTTAGTGATGAATTAAACTCATCTCTTTAGCTGCATTTATTTATCGCCCGCAATCTGACTGTCAAATCGGCGAATATTATTAAAATAAAATAAAATTCTAAAAATTCAACATATGTTTTTTAATTTAAAATTTATTTTTTTTTATTACAAGTTTGTAGAATAATTTTCTAATAATGTTAAATTTATTAAATTTTTTAACCATATAGTTAAAGAAATATAGATCAAAAATATCCCAACAAGTGCAACCATGGTAAGAACAAATACTATTTACATTAAATAAAAGATCAAAAATTGAGGTGGCGAAGGGATGCTAACACTCGATTTTTAGATTAAGAATCTGGAATCGACTCCTAATAAAATATAATTTTCTTTTAATACTTTAGTTTTTACTTTTGCCAATTTTTTAAATTCTTGTTTATCTACAGCACATCGGTATCATTTTTTTAAATTGACTTCCATAATGATAATGTAGCATTTTTTTTTATACTGTAAATCTTAAAAATAATTAATTTTGAGTAAATATTATTTATAAAATGTGAGATTTAGCATGTTCTTTAATTTTTAATAGCATTGCATAGACCCCATTTCTTCTTCCTGGAGTTAGTAAAACATTTAGTTCTAAATCATTTAATAAATTAAGATTAGTATTGCTGATTGTTGAAGGTGTATTGCCTCCATATATGTCACACAAAATTGTTACCATCCCTTTTGAAATAAAAGCATCGGAATCAGAATGAAAGTACATCAAATTATTTTTTAAATAAGGGACAAGCCAGACTTGCGCTTGACAACCAGAAACTTTGAATGATTCTTGTCTGAATTCTTCTGGAAAAGGAGAAGATTTTTTTCCTTGGTCTAATAAAAATCTATATTTTTCCAGGGTCTCTTCAAAACAATCAAGACTATCTTTATAATAATTAATTTTTTCTTCTATATTCATTTATTTATATGTTCTCTTAAAACTTTAGCTGATTCTTCTGGAAGTACATCCATTATAAATACACCTGCCATTGATTCTGATCCAGCTAAAATTTTCGGACTATCACCTGATCTAAGAGGAGGATAAAATTCAACGTGAAAATGAAAAGTATCGTCTTTTATTTTTGGAGCAGCATGCAAGCCCATTATATAAGGGCATTTTTTTTTCAAAAATGAGTCATAGCCCTTAACTACTTTTTGTAAACAGCTTGAAAATGATTTGATTTCTTCTTGATTAAATTCCCAAGGACCCGCTCTTCTTTTTTTAGGTATAATCCATATTTCATATGCATATCTTGCAAAAGGTGGAACGGCTGCAATCATGTAATTATCTTGATAAACAAAGTATTTTTCTTTTAAGTTTTCCATCATAGAAAGAATAAAATTTTCTTTTTCAAAAGCTATAATTTCTTTTTTAATTACTGGTGGAATAAACGGGTAGCAATATATTTGACCATGAGGATGATGTAATGTGACACCACATTCCTCCCCCCTATTTTCAAAAGGAAGAACATAAGCAATATCATCTCTTGTTAATAAGTTTTTATAACGATCAATCCATATATTAGTTAATAAAATTATTCTTTCTAAAGGCATTTCTGCAACCGTATCATGATGACAAGATGAATAAACAACAACTTCACAATGTCCATCAGAGCTTTTTGTTTCTATGTTGTCAATTCCAAATTTTTCTGAATGTGTATTAAAACTTGCCCATCTGTTTGGAAATACAGCAACTTCAAAATTATCAAAAGGTATTTCAGTAGGAAAATTTAAATTTCCTCCAGGACATAACGGGCAATATTCTTTTGGTGGAAAAGCAGTTCTACTCGATCTACTTGCTGAATAAGTAACCCATTCATATCTGGATGGATTCCATCGAAGATGAGGTTTGGGTTGAGGAGTAATTTTAAGTTCAGTAGTATTATTTTCAGTATGTGGTTTTAATCCAAATAGTAAAAGATCCTGGCCATCATTTCGTTTAAAAATACGTTTATGTATATTATTCATGCAGTAATTTTTTTTCCCAATCAATTGCTGTTTTAATTATAAAACTTAAATCATTATGTTTAGGTTGCCAATTTAATAAGTCATTCAATTTAGATACATCAGATACTAACATAGAAGAGTCACCTGCACGACGCTCCCCCTCTTCAATAGTTATTGGTTGTTTATTTATTTTATTCACAATAGATAAGACTTCCTTAACGGAAAATCCTTTTCCATAACCACAATTAATTATTTCTGATTGCTGCCTCGTTATTAGATATTCCGCAGCCTTAATATGAACATCAGCTAGATCAGATACATGAATATAATCTCTTATTGCTGTACCATCTGGTGTAGGATAATCATCACCAAAAATAGTTATTTTATCTCTTTTTCCTACAGCAACTTCAGAAGCTATTTTGATTAAGTGAGTTGCTTTTTTACTAATTAAACCCGATCTCATTAAAGGATCAGATCCTGCAACATTAAAATATCTTAGAATTATAAAATTTAGTTTAGAATTATTTTGCAAATATTTTTCTGTTTGAATTTTTGATTCACCGTAAGGATTAAGTGGTTTTAATATGCTATTTTCTGAAATTGGTTTTTCATTAATTGGATTTCCATAGGCAGCAGCAGTTGAAGAGAAAATAATATTAGTAAGATTATTTTCTAAACACGTATCAAATAATATTTTTGCATTTTCTGTATTATTTTTGAAATATTTTTCAGGATTGCTAACAGATTCTTCTACTTGAATATAGCCAGCAAAATGCATCAGAACATCAAATTTTTCTTTTTGTAGAAGACTGGCAATAATTTCTTTATCTTCAATATTGCATTCAATAAAGTTAGCTTTAGAAGGAATCAAATTTTTATTACCAGTACTTAGGTTATCAATTATTGTAACTTGATAATTATTGTCTAGTAATGCTAAAGAGACGTGACTTCCAATATATCCAGCGCCTCCTGTTAATAAAATTTTCATATTATTTTAAATAAACCTTTTAATTAATTATACAAAATTTATAATTAAATAATGAAAAATATTTATAACCAAAAGATTGTTGACACTCATCATCATTTTTGGGACCCAACTTCTAATAAATATGATTGGTTAATAGCTCCAGGACATGAAATTTTTAATCATGTATACTTGGTTGATGATTATATTAATGATATTAATGCATTAAATATTATTAAATCAATTCATGTTCAGGCAGAAATTAATCAATCTGAAGCTATATATGAAACAGAATGGCTGCAAAATATAAGTAATTCTGATTTTTCCACAAATACTTTTAAATTTCCTAATGCTATTATAGGTTTTGCAGATTTTTTAGATTCAGATGTGGAAAAAATATTAGAACAGCATTTAAAAACAGCTAATTTTAGAGGAATAAGGCACATATTAAATTTTGATAAAAATAATAAAGACATATCACATGCGAGTATTGATTATTTAAAAGAAGAAACTTGGTTAAAAAATTTTTCGTTATTAAATAAATATAATCTTTCATTTGATTTATCAATTTTATTTAATCAAGCAAATGACGCGGCAAAACTTATTAATAATGAGAGTAATACATTGTTTATTATTAATCACACTTTATCACCTATTGATGTGAGCGAAAATAGTATTGAGGCTTGGTTATCTGGTATTAAATTATTATCTTCTTTTGATAATGTTGTAATAAAGTTATCTGGATTTGGAGAGTTTAATTCAAAATGGACAGAAGAAACCATTAGGCCTCTTATTTTAAATACAATTGATAATTTTGGAGTAGATAGATCTATGTTTGGAACAAATTTTCCAGTTGATAAATATTTATCAAGTTCAAGTTATTTTGATTATTGGAATGCTTATTTTAATATAGTTAGTGATTTTACTGATAATGAAATAGATAAAATGTTTTATCAAAATGCAGAAAATTTTTATAGAATTTAGGGAGCAATACAATGATAAGAAAATCTTTTAGAATGACCTTAAAGGAAGGCAAATTAGAAGAATATAAAAAAGGACATGATGAGGTTTGGCCTGAAATAGTCCAAGCTCTTAACAATGCAGGAGTAACAAATTATTCTATATATTATGATAGGAAAGATAATGCATTGTTCGAATATATGGAATTAAAAGATAAAAACACTTTTGATCAATTAGAGGAATTAGAAATTGTAAAAAAATGGAATATATTTATGCAAGATTTACTAGTTACTAAATCTGAAGAAGATGCCTTACCTGTTATTAATGAATTAATGGAAGTGTTCCATCATAATTAAAAATGATTAGCAAAGTAAATATAGCTGTTATAGGAGCTGGGTGGTGGTGCACAGAATTTCACTTACCTTATTTAAGTTCTTTAGAAAATGTAAATTTATTAAGTGTATGTAGATTTGGTCAAAAAGAATTAAATTTAGTAAAAAATAAATTTAATTTTACTTATGCTTCAGATAATTATGAAGAAGCGCTTTCTTATGAAGAATTAAATGGAGCAATTATATCAACGCCTCATACTTCTCATTATGTTTGTGCAAAAGAAGCATTAAATAATAAACTGCATGTAATAATAGAAAAACCAATGACTACTTCTTCAAAAGAAGCAAAAGATCTTTTTATTCTATCTAAAAAAAATAAAAAGCAAATCATCATACCATATGGATATAATTTTACACATTACATGGATAAGGCCAGAGAATATATCGCAAATGATAAAATAGGCTCAGTAAAACATATAGATGCATCAATGTCTTCTGGCACCCTTGATTTATTTGGAGGACAAGGACTTCTTGAGGCTAAAGACCACACTTTTCAGCCTTTAGCATCAACCTGGTCTGATCCAAATAAAGCTGGTGGATATGCATGGGGTCAAACAGTCCATTTAATCGGAGCTATTTTTAAATTAATTAATGCTACACCTCAAAAATTATTTTGTTTACACACTGAGTCTCCCACTAAAGTTGATTATACAAATGCTGTTTCATTATTTTTTGAGGAACAAATAACAGCTTCTATTTCAGGATGTGCATATCTACCAAAAAATAAAGAAGAACATATCGAACTAAAAATTCATGGAACTAAAGGAGTTCTATTTTTAGATATTGAACCTTATCGAGAGAGATTAACTGTTAAAATTGATGGAGATAATATTGATTACGACATGAAGGGAGAAGGGGCTTTAACTTATTCGACCAATCCTGCAATTGATGCTTTAGTAAGTGCATGCCAAGGTAAAGTACTTGATCATGGTAGTGATGAGAGCAATGGATATAAAACAGTTCAAGTTTTGGATGCCATGTATAGATCTATGAAATCACAAAAAGTTGAAGACATAATTTAGTGCTTTAGGGCTCCCATTGTTATACCAGCGATAAACCATCTTTGGAAAGCAGCAAAAATAATTAAAACTGGAATAATTGTAATCATTACTGCAGCACTATACGTACCTATATTAATATGGTATCTACTTGTACCTATCTTTGCTAATGCTACCGGAATAGTATGAATGGAAGTATCTTGCATAAACACCATTGCATAGATAAATTCATTCCAAGTATCTAAAAAAAGAAGAATAATACATGTAGCAATAGCTGGTTTTGCCAAAGGCAATAAAATATTAATTAAAAGTTGAAAATCAGTTGCTCCATCGGTAATTCCAGCTTCAGTTAATTCTTTTGGAATTTGTTCAAAAAACATTCTTAAAATTAAAATACCGATGGGTATCAAAAATCCAGCATAAGCTAAGATAACAGCAAAATATGTATTTATAATTCCAAAATATATTAATATATAAAATAAAGGTATTAATAAAACTTGTGCTGGCATAGCAACACTAGCTATCATCACATTATATAAAGATTCTTTCATTGGAAATTTTAAATGACTAAAGCTAAAAGCAGCAAAAATAGAAAGACTTATAATTAATGAAACTGATGCAAACGTTACTATAATGCTATTTAGAAACATTCGTGGAAAACTAACTTTTAATCTTTCTTCTGCATAAAAAAATGCATCATAGTAATTTTGAATTGAAAATTCTTCAGGTATTAAAAAAAATTTTGCACTATAAATTGTTTCTGGTGAGCGGATGGAAAGTGATAAAGTATATAATAGAGGGAAAATAATTATTATAATAAAAAATAAAACTACCAACCTTGAAACTATAAAAAAAATAGGACTTCTTTGAAAAGTTGCTCCGTAATTAACTATTTTTTCGTTATTCATTTAATTTTTATTTATTCTTCTCATTACTATTATTCTAGCTAATGCTATGGTTAGAATACAAGCAAAAATTATAAATGCAACAGATGAGCCAACACCCATCTTATTAGGTCCGCCGGCGGAAAAAGAATAATAATATAAGTAGGAAGCTAAAACTTCAGAATAATGAGCAGGTCCCCCACGCGTCAGTACATAAACTATATCAAAAACTCTAAAGCCACCTATTAAATTAAGTATCATATTAAGAATTGTTGTTGGCCACAATAAAGGAATAACGATTGAAAATATTTTTTGACTCCAATTAGCACCGTCCATATCCGAAGCTTCTAATAATTCGATATTTAAACTTTGTAGACCAGCATAATAAATAACTAAATTATACCCAATCCATTGCCAAGTATTGACTGTAATAATAAGCCACATAACCAGACTGATTGAAGATAACCATGAAAAATCTAATCCTAAAATTGCATTAAGTACCCCATCTTGTTCAAATATTTTTTTCCAAACTAAACCAACTGATACAGGAGCTAGTACACAGGGAAAAAATATAATTAATCTAACTAGTGTTGAAAATTTAAAATTTCCAAAAAAAATGAATATTGATAACATTAAGGCTATAGCTGTTTGAATAAAAACAGCACCAAAAATAAATAAAAAAGTATTTTTTAGAGCTATCCAAAAATATTTATCATTATATATTTTTACGAAATTATCTAGACCTACAAATTTTTTAAAAAGATTTGTTTCAAACCCAGAAAATTCAAAAAAACTTAATATCAATGATGTTAATCCAGGTATTACATTAAATATTAAAAAAATTAGCAGAGCGGGAAGTAAATATATTAATGTTTTATAGTGAAATTTTTTGAATATCATCGGTTTGAATAATAATAAAGGGGGATATTTAATCCCCCTAATGAGTTTAGTAAAGTTTATACAAAATTAACAAAAACTAGCCACCATAACCAGTTACTTTGTTCATATTTGCAACAATTTCATCGATTGTTGTTACCCCTAAGAACATTTCCATTATTCCATCATAAAGAGCTTTCATCTCATCAGCTTGTGAATAATAAATATTAGTATTTCTACCTTTTGTAGCCATCATTTTAATACCGTCATTAAAAAGTAGATTAGGTGAAGCTGCTAATTCATCCATATTTACTGCGGCTAAGTTAGCAGGTATTTGACCATATCCAGCAAAGGTTTTTGATGCCTCAGGACTATTAGTTATTCTTAAAAATGCCAGAGCCAAATCTAAATTTTTAGAATTTGCATTGACACCAAGATTTGTACCAGTAGCTTTGCAGTAAGTTGCCGGGGAGTCCTTAGAAATTTTTGGATATGACATCATATAAATATTTAAATTATCAGCGGTGTTATGATCAGGTGGTGCTGATGAAATAAACCAATCACCATTACAGAATATACCTACGCCTTCTCGGTCAATCCATTTACCCCATGCTTGTACCTGATAATCCATTCCTAAAGAATCAGCTCTCCATACACCAGCATCGTGCATTTTTTTGTAAGCATTTAATGCGTCTCTAAACATTGGCTGATCCCAAGAAATTTCTCCATCTAAAGCCAATCCTAATGAATCTGTTGGATAGTCTGGATTTCCTTGATTAACAAAATTTGCAAATCCATCAAATACACACCATTGTTCAACAGGTCCAAACATTAAACCATCTAGATCTTTTGCTTTAGCTGCTTTAGAAATTTCAATCCACTCATCTACAGTATATGAATCGCCAAATGCAGGTAATTCAAAACCAAGATCAGCAATCATGTCTTTATAAACCCAAATTTCTTCTGTGAAAGCATCTTGAGGCGCCATATACATATTACCATTTCTATTAAGTTCAGGAATATTTATATTGTCACCAAGCCAAGATTTCCATTCATCATCAATTGCATCTGTTAAGTTTAATAAATGACCTGCCTTTACAACTTCATCAACATCTGGTCCTGGATAGACAGCAAAAACATCTGGACCAGATCCAGAAGATAGTGCTGGTTTTAAATATTCGTTATAAGTCACAACAGTATACTGCGTATACTCAACTTTTACACCAGGATTTTCTGCTTCAAATTTTTCAATAAAATCTGCATAAGCATTTGTAATACCTCCAACACCTGCTTGAAAGTCTGCTACCTTGATAACAGTTTCCGCATTTGCTGCCGGTACAAAACTAAAGCTTATAAACATTACAGAAATTAATTTAATTATGTTTTTAAACATTTATTCCTCCTATTTATTATGGCAACGTTATCATAGTACCACAAGAAATAAACATTTTTTATTTGATTTAGAAATATGATAACGTTATCAATTAATACTTTTATAAATTCAAAAAAGACTGGAAAAGGCTAGATATGGATAAAAAATTTAAAATATCAGAGATTAAAGTTTCAATTGTTAAAACACAAAGTGCAGGTGCAGATTATACAGATCATGCAAAAGGTCATTGGATTAATGATACAATCATTGCAAATCCCATGTCAATATATCCGGCTTATAAAGATTCAAGAACTTCGTGGGGCATGAATGCAATTAAAGGTATTTTTATTGAAATATTTACAGAAGGCGGTCATCATGGTTTTGCGACAGGCTTTGGAGGATATATTTCAAGTTGGATAATAAAAAATCATTTAAATCGTTTTTTAATAGGAGCAGATGCAAGAGATTTAAACCTTCTATATGATCAAATGTATAGAGCAGCTATTCCTTATTCTGGTCAGAATGGTGTTGTTATGAATACGATTGCCGGAATTGATTTAGCTTTGTGGGATTTGTTGGGTAAGATTAGAGGTGAACCAGTTTATAAAATGATTGGAGGACAAGTAAGAGAAAAACTTCAAACTTATGTTACAGGACCTCAAGCAAAATTATCTAAAGATTGGGGCCATGCAGGATCTAAAATCCCTCTCCCATATGGTCCTGGTGATGGCATCAAAGGACTTAAGAAAAATCAAGAATATATTATGGAGACTAGAAAGCAAGTTGGTCCTGATTACAGATTGATGATTGATTGTTATATGGCACTAGATGTCCCTTATACGATTGATTTGACCAATGCGGTAAAGGAAGCTAATTTATTTTGGATTGAAGAAGCCCTTCCTCCACATGACTTAGAAAGTCATAAATATATTAAAAGAGCATGCCCTTGGCAGAAGTATTCTACTGGTGAACATACAAATTCAAGATATGGCTTTCGTAATATCATAAGAGATAGATCGGTTGATATTCTTCAACCAGATTTAGCATATGCTGGAATGACAGAAACATTAAGAATAGCAGCAATGGCTTCTGCATACGACTTGATGGTTATTCCTCATTGTAGTGGAGTTTATGCATATAACTTTGGTATTTCCTCAACAGTGACGCCATTTAATGAGTTTATAAATTTACATCCAACTGCAGAAAAAATTGTCCCTATTTTTGGTGGTATTTTTACAAATGAACCCGTTCCTGTAAATGGTGAGGTTACCTTGACTGACCTTCCAGGTTTTGGAGCTGAGTTTAATGATGAAGTAGAGTTAGAAGAAATTTAATATTAGTTTATATATTTTTATCAACTTATGAATTTTGCAGATTTAAGATTTTATAAAAAAAATGGTTATTTAGTAAAAAAAAATTTAATTAATAAAAATATTATTAATAATATAAATGAGCAAATAGAAAAAATAGCTTTAAAAAGTTCTAAATTTTTTGAATCAACTGTTGTAAATAAAAAAAAATATTTATTACGATTACAAGATCCTCATTTAAGAGATAAAATTTTTTTAAATCTCTCTAAAAATAAAAAAATTATCAATATTGTTTCAGAGTTATTAGGTGGAACGATTAGATTTCATCATAGTAAGCTCAATTTTAAATTACCATCAAAACTTGGAGGTATAGTGGATTGGCATCAAGATTGGTCTTTCTATCCTCATACAAATGATGATTTGTTAGCTGTTGGAATCTATTTAGAGGACTGTTTTGAGATTAATGGCCCTCTTAAAGTGATACCTGGAAGCCATAAAAAAAAACTTCTTAATCATCATTATAAGGGAAGTTTTATTGGAAAAATTAATGACAAAGTAGATATCAAGAAAGCTATTTCATTAACTGGTTCTGTTGGAACAGTTACTTTTCATCATGTACGTACTATTCATGGTTCAGGTTTAAATTTAACAAACAATGTAAGACCTTTGTTATTATTTGGTTATTCAGCTGTTGATGCTTGGCCATTAACCTATGATAAAGGTAGCTCAATTGATCCTAATAATAGTTTAAAAGATTTTAATAAATTAATTATAAAAGGAAAAAAAACCTTAATTCCTAGAATAGCGAAAGTTCCAATTATAATGCCATTACCAAGAATATCTGATTCGATATATACTCTTCAAAAAATAAAAATAAAAAAATAATTATCTAAAATATTATATTAAGTATTATTTACATTTCATATTATTGACCATTGCAGAAATATGTATTAATAATAATTATGATTCCAATAATTGATACCCATCAACACCTTGTTTATCGTGACCAAGCTTCTTACAGTTGGACAAAAGATATACCGCCTCTTGCTCAAAATAACTTTACATTAGAAAACTATAAAAATCTTACTTCTGATTTAGGAATTGCATCTACTATTTTTATGGAAACAGGCGTTGATGATGAGGATTATCAAAAAGAAACAAGATTTGTCAAAACTCTCGCAGATAATTCAGATAATAACATATCAGGTATGATTGCTTCTATTCGTCCCGAAGAAAATGAAGGATTTGAAGATTGGTTAAATGAAACAATTGAAATGGGAGTAGTTGGATACAGAAGAATTCTTCATGTAATGCCTAATGAAACATCAGAGAGTGATGTTTTTCGAACAAATGTTCGCAAAATTGGTGATGTTGGAAAATCTTTTGATATTTGCTTTCTTCCAACACAATTGAAAGTAGCTATAGAATTAGCTCAAGCTTGTGACAATACTTCTTTAATACTTAATCATTGTGGTGTTCCAAGTATTGCAAACAATGAACTTGATCCATGGAGAGAAGATATAGAATCTTTATCAAAAATATCTAATGTTACATGTAAGCTATCTGGTTTAATGGCTTATTGCGCCCCAGGAACATCTTCTTATGAAACAATAGAACCTTATGTTGATCATGTTTTAAAATGTTTTGGACCAAATAGAATGGTTTGGGGTAGTGATTGGCCTGTTGTTAATTTAGGTAATGGTTTAGGAGAGTGGATTAAGGTAACCAGAAAAATTTTAAATAAATTATCAGATGATGAGGCTAATGCTATAGCAAATGGCACGGCTCAAAATATTTATAAAGTTAAATTATAAAATTTTTTTATAAATTAAGAGTGTACTAGCCCTATTTTTTTGTTTTTGTCACAATAAAAAGTATGAATTAATTTTGTTTTCATTTTATCCCAATTTATTTCCATTCCTAATCCTGGTTTATTAGGGGCATACATATAACCATCTTTACTTGTTCTTAGAACATCGTTCATGCCAAATTCGAATGTTTCATAAGGTAATGGTTGCTCGTAAAAAGAGCAAATATTAGAGGATAACATTAGGTGTAAATTAGCTACGGATACTAAGGTATATCCCCAAGACATGATTTCACAATCTAGTCCCCCTATTTCAGAAATCTCCATTGCTTTTTTTCCATTTGTTATACCGCCTATCATAGCCATATCAGTTCTGGTTGCAGACCATATTTTATTTTTTATTGCTTCAGAAAATCTTTGCAAATCAACTACCCAATTACCTGAAGGAATTATTTTAATTCCCACGCTATTTGTAATCTTTTTATATCCTGCAAAATCATAATCTGGAAGAGGAGCCTCAAACCAAGTAAAGTTTAATTTTTCTAATTCTTTAGCTACATGAATTGAATCTTCTAAATTGTAGTTATTTTCTGCATCAAGCATAAATGACATGGAAGGAAAAGCATTTCTAGCTTCTTTTGCTAATTCTAAATCTTTTTTTGGTATGCACCATGTATGAAATTTAACAGCTGAAAATCCTTGTTTTTGCATTTGATCAATTATTTTTAAATATTCATCTATTGAATCATACATAACTGTACTAGCATAAGATTTTATTCTATCACGCTTTCCACCTAATAATTTATAGACGGGTAGACTAGAATGTTTTCCAAAAATATCCCATAAGGCATTATCAATTAGTGCTTGAGCACCGGGAGGTTGAGGAAAAACCCTAGGTCTTAGCTCGTACAATATTGAATCTCTATCTAGAGGATTTTTTCCAATTAATATTGGAAGTAAATGCTTTAAAGATTCAGCTGTATATTTATCATAATCAAAATAAGTTGCATTCCATACAGCAGCTTCTCCAATTATATCGGTATCGGTATAAATTCTTATGATTGTATTAGTTTGATAAATTTCTGGAATATCTTCGGACCAAGTATAGTGTTTTTCTTCAGGACCGATTACAAATATTTCAATTTTTTCAATTTTCATTTTTAAAAAGTGCTAGAAACACCGCCATCTACTAGAAGCGTTTGACCAGTTACATATTTACTATCTTCAGAACAGAAAAAATAAACAGCCCCTGCTATATCATCTGGGTTGCCATACCTACCCATTGGTAATTTTTCATATTTTAAATAAACATCTTTAAACCAATCAGTATCCCACTCAAGTTTTCCATCCTTCATTACAGAAAGGGGTGTGTTAATAAAGCCAGGAGCAATTGAATTTACTAAAATATTTTTTTCAGCTAATTCAACAGCCAAAACTCTAGTCATATTAATCATTCCTCCTTTAGCAGTATTATAAGATATGTTTCCTTTATAACCTCTAATTCCTTGTATTGAGGAAATCATAATAATTCTTCCACCTTTAGAATTTTCCAAAAGAGGTAGTGCATATTTAGAACACAAAAAAGGAGCATCCATATTAATTTTCATTGTTTCTCTATACTTTTCATAACTTTGATCTTTAAGTAAAAATCCGTCTTCTATTCCAGCATTATTGATTAAAATATCTAATCCTGACCATTTATTTTTTGTAAACTCAAATAAATTTATTATTTCTTTTTCTTTAGATAAATCTACTTTTTGAAAAGTAATTTTTTCACGACCATTATCAATTTTATTAATAAGATCTTTTGCTAACTCTTCTCTAATATCTGCAATAATAATTTCTGCCCCTTCAGCAAATAATCTTTTTACTATTCCAGCCCCAATTCCTCTGGAACCGCCAGTTACAATAATTTTTTTGTTTAATAATCTTTTTTCTTTTGTCATTAATGTAATATCCTTTTTTCTGATTTTGATATAATTGTTGCTATAAGTAAAACTAAAAAAGTAGTTAAAATCAAAATCAAAGTTACTGAGGCATTTACTTGTTTTGAAAAACCAACTCTCATTTTAGCCCATAATTTAATTGGCCATGTTGTATCATTTCCAATCAAAAATAAAGTTATTAATGTTTCATCTAAGGAGATAGTAAAAGCTAAAAGACCAGCTATGATAAGTGATAATTTAATATTTGGTAAAAGAACGTACCAAAAAGCTTGAAATTTACTTGCCCCTAAATCATAGGCTGATTCCATTAACGATGGCTTTAAAGTTTCTAGCTTATTAAGGATAATTTTAAAAACAATTGCTAATACAAATATAGTATGACCAATAACAACAGTATTTAGAGATCTTGGTAAATTTATCTCTCTAAAAAAAATCAATAAAGACAATCCTGTGATAATAGGAGGTAAAAGAAAAGGTAAAAAAATTATAAATTGTAAAAATTCTTTCATTTTACTTTTACTAGTATGATAATAATTAGCAAAATAAAATCCAATTACAACTGAACAAATCACTGTTATCCCTCCTACATATAAAGAATTTAATAATGACTCTAAGATTTGTTTTTCAAAAATTAATTTTGTATAGGGTTCGTAAGAAAATGAGTCCCATTTAACCATGCCTTTTCTAGTTTTATAAAATGAAAAAAATATTGTCATAACTATAGGGGCATACAAAGCTGCTACAATTAATCCAGTTAGAATTGCTATTAGATATTTTGTTAAATTTTCTAATTTTGTCATTATTTCAATTTATTAGTTAAGTAGTTAGTTAATAAAATAATAATTACTGATATAAACAATAATATACTTGCTAAAGCTGCTCCAAAAGGCCAATTAAAAGCCAAACCAAAATTACTGTAAATAATTTTACCAAAAGTAAATCCAGAAGTTCCTCCGACTAATTGAGGGGTTATAAAATCTCCTAATGCTAATATAAAAACAAAAATACTACCGACAACTAAGCCAGGAAAGCCAATTGGAAAAATAACATATCTGAATGCTTGAAATGGTTTACAACCAAGATCAAATGATGCCTCTATGATATTTGGGGGTATTTTTTCTAAAGATGTAAATGTTGGAATTATAATGAGAGGCAATAATATTATAACCAATGTAATTATAACGGAGTTTTGATTCCATAAAAAAAATTCCAGAGGCTTTTCAATTAAATCAAACATTTTTAATACTTTGTTAATTAATCCTGCATACCCAAGAATTGATCTCATCATATATATTTTGATTATATAACTCATGAAAAGAGGAATAATTAACATCAGAAGAATTACATATTTAAATCTACCCGCATATCTTGCTAAAAAATAAGCAACAGGATATCCTAAAAAAATACATGAAAACATTACTGTTAAAGCTAAAAAAATAGTTCTAATGAGGGTGTTAATATAAATTTTTCCTACAAGAAATTCTTTGTAATTTGCTAAACTTAGCTGGTGGTTAATCTCTAATCCGTCTACTGTAAAAAAAGAATAGGATAAAAAAGAGGCTAAAGGGATTAGTATTAATAAAATTACAACAGTGAAACTTAAAAAAGTCCATATTGAACTTTTGAAATAATTTATTAAAAAATTCATTTTGGAAAAATATTACCAGAGTCTAGATTGAAATTAATATTAACAACTGAGTCCTCAGAAAAAGATTTTGATATATTTGAGCTTATATTTTGTAATTTAATCGTAAGATCTTTATTTTTATTTACTAAGTGAAGTATTGAATTAGGTCCTTTAAAATCAATTTTTTTAACATATAATTTGAAGTTATTATCATTCTTATCACTGGATAAGGTAATTTCTTCAGGTCTTATTCCGTAAATAATATTGTCACCAACTTTAATATTATTATTTTTAATTTTAGTTTTAAAATCTCCCAATTTAGAACTTAATTTAGCTATATTATTTTCAATATTATTAATTTTACATTCAAATAAATTACATTCACCAAAAAATTTTGCAAGGTATGGAGTGTTGGGGCTATAATATAACTCTTTAGGAGTACCTATTTGTTCAAATTTATGTTGGTTTAAAACTGCTATTCTATCAGATAAAAATATCGCCTCCTCTTGATCATGAGTAATAAATATAAATGCAATATTTATTTTTTTTTGAATTTCCTTTAAGAATAATTGCATTTGTTTTCTTAATTCTGCATCGAGAGCACCTAATGGTTCATCTAAAAGTATAATTTTTGGTTCACATATAATAGCTCTTGCAAGAGCAACTCTTTGCTGTTGACCTCCAGATAGTTCTTGAGGCATTCTGTTTGCAAAACTTTCTAAGCCAACAATTGATAAGACTTCAAACACTTTTTCTTTGATTATATTTTTATTTATATTTTTAATTTTTAATCCAAATCCAATATTATTAAAAACATTCATGTTAGGAAATAAGGCGTAATCTTGAAAGACTGTATTGAAAGGCCTTTCAAATATAGGTTGATTATTAATTATTTTGTTTTCAAAGATAATTTTTCCTGAAGATGGCTGAATAAATCCACCTATCATTCTTATAATAGTTGATTTACCAGATCCACTAGATCCTAGTATGGTAAAAAATTCATTATTTTTTATTTTAAAATTAATATCATCAAGAACTTTATCAGACCCATAATTTTTTGAGATATTTTTAAGTTCTAAAAATTTTTCCATGATCATGTTTATATTGAATTTATACTTTATGTTAAAATATTAAAAAAATGTTTCAAGGTTTTATCTTGAACTATATATAATAACTTAAAAAGTATTAGATTACCTTAAGATCTATACTTATATTTTAAGAGAACTTCTATTTTTCTAGGTAAAATTGATTTTTAAATATGAATTTATTGCTTGCTATGATTATAATTTTGCTTATTCTAATACTACTTTAAAAATATTATTAGGGAGGTAATATGAAAAATTTTTTTTACGCTTTTTTATCATTTATTTTCATTTTTTCTTTTACATTTTCTTCTCATGCAGCAAGAGAATTAAATCTTGGCTGTTTTGAAGGTTATGCAGAACAAGAATGGATAGATGAATTTGAGGCTAAATATGATGCAAAAGTTAAAGTTAAATATGTTGGGAGTGTTGATGAATTATTTGCATTAACGCAAGCTAGTAAAGGAGAGGACTTTGATCTAGTTTCAATAGATACAAGTTTGTTTCCAAGGTATCATGGTGCAGGATTACTTAAAGCATATGACAAAAGTCAACTTAGTAACTTTACTAATTTAATGCCTGCTTTTCAAAATGTAAAAGAAGTAGAAATTGATGGTGGTTATTATGGTGTTCCAATTTCTTGGGGTTCCCTTGGTTTATTATATGATGTAGATGAATGGGGAGAAGACGGGATTGATTCTTGGTCAGTCATGCATGATCCAGCTAATGCAGGCAAAATGATTATTTTAGATGATACTAATAATAATATAGTTAACACTGCAATCTATCTTGGTATGGATAATCCTTACAATTTATCTGAAGCTGAAATGGAACAAGTTAAACAAACTTTAATTGCACAAAAAAAACTTGTTGTAACTTATTATGCTGGTTTTGATGAAGGTAATCAAATTTGGGATAGTGGTGGAATATCACTTATGTTCTCAATGGGTGAGTTTCAAGAAGTTGCTCTAAAAGATATGGGTCACAATGTTAAATACACTATTCCTAAAGAAGGTGGAATTGGGTGGCTTGATACATGGGCAATGACGGCTGGTGCTGATGAAGAATTAGCACATGCTTGGGCAAATTTCTTTATTGAAAAATCAACTCAGGAAGTGATGAATGAGAGATATGGTTATGGAACTGTAACTCATGAGTCACCTGGACTTGATTATGCTGATAGATTAAACTGGTTACAACCAGCAGAAGATTTTGAGTGGCGTAATAGAGTTTGGAATGAAGTTAAAGCTTCCAACTAATATTATTTATTTGGGGGGTTTATACCCCCCAATAAATTTTAAAATTTAATTGTGAAGATTTCAAAAATAGAAACCTATAGTTTATTGATACCTGATTTTGACTCAGATGCTTGTAGTTCAGCGCAAGATAATTTTGTTGTTAAAGTTTTTACAGATGAGGGATTATTTGGAATTGGAGAAACGGATACAAATCCATGGGGTGTAAAAGCAATAATTAACTCTCCAGGAACTCATGCAATGGGAAGAAGTTTTACTGATATTTTAATTGGAAAAGATCCAAGAAATGTTGAAGGTTTGTGGCATGAGATGAATGAAAAAACTATGATGACTTCTAGAAGGGGATTAGGAATATGTGCAATGGGCGCTATAGATATGGCTTTATGGGATTTATGTGGTAAGATTTATGGACAGCCTGTCTGGAAATTATTAGGCGGATCAAAAAAAGATTTTGTTACCCCCTATGCCTCTCTTCTTCCAGATGGACACACACTAAAAGAATATTCTGATAGTCTTGTTGAAAAAACTATTAAAGCAAATAAACTTGGTTTTAAGGCTGCTAAACTAGAAATTTGTATAAAAGGTCCGTATTCACATAATAATATTCAAATAGATGATGATCGAGAATTTGCAAAAATGGTACATTTATGTAGAAAAGCAGTTGGTGATGAAATGGTTTTGATGGCTGATGTTGCCTATGCCTGGCCTGATTGGAAGACTGCTTTAAGAGCATTAGATATGGTAGAAAAAGAAAACCTTTATTTTATTGAAACTCCACTTTCAATTGAAGATCTTAAAGGCTCAGCAAAATTGACCCAACATTGTAAAACTCGAGTTGCAACTGGAGAAATGTTACAAACTCGATTTGAATGTTTTGATACTATAGAAAAAGGAAATGTAGATGTTATTCAACCAGATGTAGGTCGTGTAGGAGGATTAACAGAAGCTAAAAGAGTTTGTGATTATGCTGAAGATAATGGCGTTTTAGTTGTGCCACATTGTTGGAAATCCGCAATTGGTATTGCCGCTTCAGCACATCTATCAGCAACATCTACAGCTTGTCCTTATATTGAGTTTCTACCAAGAGAACTTGCTGATTCACAGTTAAGAAAAGATTTAGTTTTAAATGAACTTAAAGTTTTGAATGGACAAATTCCTTTACCAGAATCCCCAGGTTTAGGCATTGAAATCGATGAAAATAAATTATTAGAGTATAGGGTATAAAATGTGTTTGATTTTAATATTATAAACACCAAAACAACATTGGGGGAAAGTGGTTTTTACTTAAATAAAACAAATGAAATTGTCTTTTTGGATGTATTAAATCCAAAAATTTTATTTTATTCTTTAGACTCAAGAGAGCTAACTAAATATAAAATTAATCTACCTAAGCCATTAGGAAACGTTTATCCTTTAAAAGGTGGAAATTTTATAATAAGCTGTTTTGAAGGCTTGTATCATTATAATCGTAAAACTAATAATTTAAAAAAATATTTAGATGTTAGAAAAAAAAATGAATTTAAAAAGATCTCATACAATGATGGAACAATATCAAAAAATAAAATTTGGATTGGTTTATGTCATATTAAAGAAACTCAAGATTTAGGATATTTTGGATATCTTTATAAAAATAAATTTTGTGAAGTTGATAGGGGATTCAAGGTATCCAATGGGCCAGCTTTGGATAAGGGGTTTAAAAATTTATATTTTTCTGATTCTTTTAACTCTAGTATTTATAAATATAATTTGAAAACACTTAATAAAGACCTTGTAATTCGCTTTGCCAAAAAACATGGCTTCCCTGATGGAATAGCCTTAGATAATAAACAAGGTTTGTGGGTAGCACATTGGGCCGGTTCAAAAGTTACAAGAATTAATTTAAAAAATGGTAAAATTGATTTTGAAATTAATATTCCAGCACTAAATGTGACCAGTGTTACATTTGTTGGAAAGAAATTAGATTATCTTTTTATTACTTCTGCTAAATATGGAGCGACAAAAACTCAGTTAAAACAATACAATTACTCAGGATCATCATTTATTATTAAAACTAAATTTCAGGGTCTTCAAATACCATATAGTGATTTAAAAATTCACTAATGAAATTTAATACAATTCAAAATCAAAATCTGTTTCTTAAAGTTTGCCCTGAAATGGGAGCGAGCGTAATTAAATTTCATGAGAAAAAGAGTAATTTAGATATTTTTAGACCTTTTGATATTAAAAAAAAAATTAGTAAATTTAATTGTTATTTTACAGGTTATTTTGCTACAATTCCATATTTTGGGGCAATTCAAAAAAAAACTTTTTTAAATAAAGATAAGTATATTTCTTTATCTAAAACCCATATTTTAGAGTCTGATACAATTCATGGTGAAGGATGGGTGAGTAAATGGAAAATTAAAAAACATACTAAATCTTCAATCGAATTATTTTTTAAGCACAATGGTAGAAAAAGCTTTCCACATTCTTACCAAACTATTCAAAAGTTTGAATTAATTAAAAATTCTTTAAATATTACTATAAGTCTTGAAAATCTAGATACTAATTCTTTTCATTGTGGAATTGGTTTTCATCCTTGGTTTAATATTAGTAAATATTCAAAAATTTACTCCAATACTTTTACTTACTTAAGTCAACAAAAAAATAATAAATTTAAAAAAAAAAAATTGTTAAGTAATAATTTTTTGGATTTAAATAAAAATAAAATAGATAAAACTTTTTTAAATTGGAATGGAAAATCTAAATTAGTAATTAATAAAGATTTGTCTTTAATAATAAAAAATAAAAAAAATATTGGAAATTTACATGTGTATTCTCCTGTTAAAGAGAATTTTTTTTGCATTGAACCTATTACTAATATTTCAGATGCCTTTTTGGTAAAAAAATCAGGTTATAATTCTCATGATTTAATATCATTACCTCCAAAGAAAAAATTTCAAGCTAAAATCGCATTTGAGGTTTTAGTTTAAGCCACCTGATATTTTTTTATTGCTTCTTTGTTTAATTCTATTCCTAATCCAGGTTTTGTAGGAGGGAGAATTTTTCCATCTTCAAAACCAAATCCTTCAGTCGCTAATTCTTTTCTAAGAACTTCTACACATAATTGTGGAGGAAGATATTCAACGAAAGCGCAATTAGCAGTATTAAAGGCAAAATTAACAGTTGCAGAAATTGATACTGATGTTTTCCAACAATGAGGAACAATAATTCGGTTATAATCTTGTGATAATTTTGCAATTTTTAATGCTTCAGTAAGTCCGCCACATCTTCCAACATCCGGTTGTGCCACATCTATCTTTCCATTGATTATTAAATCTTCAAATTCATATCTAGTACTTAACCATTCACCAGCTGCAATTTTCATTGGAGCTTCTTCATGCATTTTTGCATAACTATTAATATCATCTGTCCATACTGGTGTTTCTAAAAAATAAATATCAAATTCAGCCCAATCTTTTACTGTTCTTAATGCTTCTTCAGCATTTTTCCATCGGTATTGTACATCAATCATTAATGTAATTTCTGTACCAAGTGCTTTTCGAACAGCTGCTACAACTTCTGTTGTTTTTTCATCACTTTCATTAAGACCACTATGAGCATATGGTCCATTTAGTGTAACTTCAGACTTTACTGCTTTGAAACCAAGACTTTTAGCTTTTTCTGCCCATGCAACAAGTGAGTCTCTATATTCTTCAAAAGAATGTCCAATTGGTTGAAGAGAAGCATAAGGAATTACAACTTCTTGTTTTTTACCCCCTAGCAATTCATAAACAGGTTTATTTAATGCCTTACCTTTTATATCCCATAAGGCCATATCAACAGCACTCATCGCATTAACACCAGCACCTCTTCTGCCAGTCATAGCTGTGCCAATATAAATTTTTTCCCACAATTGATCTATTTCAAGTGGGTCTGATCCTATTAAAATTTCTTTAACACATTGGTCCATTGTATGTGTGCCTGGTGATTCAATAAATGCTTTAGCTACCCATGGACTTGTGTCACATTCCCCATATCCTTCGATGCCTTCATCTGTTTTTATAATCACTAAACATGTATCTTGAGCAGATGATGTTAAGCTAGGATCATAATTATCAGCCAATAAAACGTATGTTTCTACATTAGTTATTTTCATAAATATTTTTAGATTAAATCCGATCTTTTTTAAATCATAAAGATTTATTATTTATATTTTTGTCTTAAAATTTTTGCATATTCAACTAGTTTTTTTAATTTTTCTCCAGTTACTAATATTATCATGTTATCTTTTATTTCATGTAAAAAATTTCATCCATCATAACCCAGGAATTATTTTCTTCATTATTTGGAAAAGGATTAAAACAATCAACCATTAATTTTTCCCATTTATCTACAATAGGAATTTTTTGCATTTCAGCCATATCAGTATCAAAATTATTACCTTCGTATTCAAGGTAACCAAACATAAAATCTTCTTTTAAAAAAATACTATAGTTTTTTATTTTAATTTTTTTTAATTCACTGAGTACTTCAGGCCAAACATTTTGATGATTTTTTAAATAAAAATCTTTTTTTTCATCTTTAAGTCTAACAGCCATCGCATATCGTTCAATACTCATCTACCCCCCATAGTTTTAATAAATATATTTATATTGAAATATATAAAAAATAGTTAATTATTTCTTCTTCTTAGTTAAGTTAAGTCTTTTAAATTAATTGATAATTAGACTTTTAATATCTTTTTATTAAGTGTATTATTTTATATATTAATCGGAGGAATATAATGAAATTATTTAGTAAATTATTATTATTAATTTCTGCTTTTTCTTTTTCTTATAGTGCTTATGCTGTGGATAAAAGTTTTCCAAACGACAAAGTTACTATGTGGGGAGATTTTAGCGGAATTACTTTAGATGTAAAACTTATAGGTGGAGCACCTTATGACCCACTTTATCAAGAAATGATTCCAATTTGGGAAGAAAAAACTGGAGGTAAAGTTCAAATCTTATCTAAAAAAAGTCACTTTGAATTGGATAAAGAATTGAAACAAGATATTGCGGCAGGCAACATTAATTACTGTGTTGTGTCGAATCATACCAGTTTTGCAACTCAATATGGAGATATTTATAGAGATCTAAATGGTATCGTGCCTGCAGATTATCTTACAGAATTTGTACCACTTGTACTTGATCACTCGACTGTTGAAGGTAGATTAGTTCAACTTCCTCAACATAGTGATGTAAGTAATCTTTGGTACATAAAAAGTATTTATGAAGATGAAGAAAATAAGAAAAAATTTAAAGCTGAATATGGTTATGATTTAGCACCACCAGAAACGTTGGAGCAATGGAAAGAGCAATCAATCTTTTGGTCTGATCCACCAAATTTTTATGGAACACAATACGTTGGTAAAGAAGAAGCTATCACCGGTCGTTTTTATGAGATAGTAATTGCTGAGGGCGGTGCTTTGTTTGATGGTGAATGGCGTCCAACTTTTAATGATGAAGCGGGTCAAAGAGCTCTTCAGTGGTTTGTAGATTTATATGAAGCCAAAGCTGTACCAGCAGGAGTCTTAAACTATCTATGGGATGAAACTGGTCTTGGATTTGCTAGTGGAACAGTTGCCCTTAACCTTGATTGGGGCGGATGGGGTGCTTACTTTAATAGTGCTGATTCTAAAATTGGTGGAGATGTAGGACTTGTTAGATTTCCAATGGGATCTGGTGGAAAAAGAGGTGGCTGGTCTGGCTCACACACCTATTCAATCCTTAACGGTTGCCCTGAAGAAAATCTAGACGCTGCTGCTTCATTAATATGGATACTAACTAACCATGAATCTCAAATGCATGAAGCAAGAAGTGGAAAACTTCCAACTATGACTAGAGTTTGGGATGATATTGCTAGTGAAATGGATACAGAAGGCAATGTATTCATGAGCAATCTTTTTTCTACCTTTAAAGCATCAATGGCTGAAGATGCATTTACTCCTCCATTAATTCCTGAGTGGATTCCTTTTTCAAATATTATTTACCCTGAATTGCAAGCAGCAATTGTTGGAGATAAAACAGTTAAGGAAGCATTGGATGCTGCGGCTAAAGAAACTGATATTTTAATGCAGGACGCTGGTTATTATTAAGCGTTTTTAAATAACTACCTCTCATGATTAAATGAGGAGGGTTGTTATTACAAAGTATTTAAATGACTACTCCTCTATAATGAGGGGTAGTCAGTTTTTATCTAAAAATATTTTAATAATATGAATAATCAACACAATATAATAAAAAACTTATCTCAATCTTGGGCTAAGCCTAGCAAGATTAGTCCTATAGTTATTATTGGTACTGGAGGAATAGTTCATGATGCTCATCTTCCTGCTTACAAAAAAGCTGGATTTGAAGTTAAAGGAATTTACGATATTGATAAAGCTAAGGCAAAGGACGTAGCAGAAAAATTTAATATAAATAAAGTTTTTGATACTTTTGAAGGAGCAATTGAAGATAACAACTGTATTTTTGATTTAGCTCTTCCGCCTGCAAATTTACTAGAAGTTGCTTCTAAACTTCCTAAAGATTCATTTGCAATATTCCAAAAGCCATTAGGACGAACTCTAGAAGAAGCAAAAAAAATAAAAGAAATTTGTCATGAAAAAAATATAAAGGCATCTATGAATTTTCAATTACGTTTTAGCCCAACAATGTTACCAGTTTATGATGCAATAAATAAAGGTTTTTTTGGTGACTTAGTTGAATTAGAAGTTCATGTTAATGTTCATACACCTTGGGAATTATGGCCATTCTTAAAAACATTAGATAGAGTTGAGGTTCCATTACATTCCATTCATTATATTGATTGGATTAGGTCTATTTTAGGTAATCCCAACGGGGTTTATTGTCAGTCTGTAAAGCATCCTAAAGTAACAGAATTAGCTGATTGCAGAACAAGTGCGATTTTTAATTACGGCGATCAAGTGCGTTGTTGTATGAGTATCAATCACTCACATAGCTTTGGTAGAAAAAATCAAGATGCAACTATTCGCTTAGAGGGAACTGAAGGAGCTGCGAAAATTACTTTAGGACTATTATTAAATTATCCAGAGGGTGAACCAGAAAAATTAGAAATTTATACCAAAGAGACTGATTGGATTGAATTAGATATAAAAGGAAAATGGTTCCCAGATGCATTTATTGGTGTAATGTCAAATATGCAACGTTTTAAAAATGGTGAAGATAAGAGTCTAATATCACCCATAGATGATTCTATTTATACTATGGCAGTAGTTGAGGCTTGTGGTAAATCAAGTGCTGATGGCGGCATTAAGCTTGATGAAGTAAATTAGATTTTATGTTTCGCAAAATATCTAGAAGCCCCATAATTTTAATTTTACCAGCTATTATTGCAATATCAATTGTTGTGATAGTCCCTCTAATTTTTTCTTTGTATACAAGTTTTACAGCTTATAAATTAACAAGACCTGATAGTTTATATAAATTTGTGGGTTTTAGAAACTATGAAAGGTTATTAGATAATTATAAATTTTGGTATGCCTTTGGTCGAACAATAATTTTTCTAATGATTGCTTTGAATTTAGAGCTTCTTTTTGGTTTAGGAATAGCCTTATTAATTAATAAAATAACTTGGGGTCAAAGAACTCTGCGTACAATAATGATGTTTCCAATGATGTTTTCTCCAATACTGGTTGGTTTTCAATGGAAATATATTTTTAATGACAATATAGGGTTATTAAATAATTTTCTTTATTTGTTTGGTTATCAATCGGCCATTGCTTGGTTAATTGATAAAAAATTAGCGATGGGTTCAATTTTAGCTGCAGAAATTTGGGCTAATACAGCTATATTTTCAATATTACTTTTAGCTGGCTTAATGGGTATTCCAAAAGATCCAATTGAGGCTGCAAGAGTTGATGGATGTAATAGTTGGCAGGTATTTAAAAATATTACTCTACCATTTCTAATGCCATTTATATTTATAGCCTTAACGATCCGCTCTCTTGATGTTGGTCGAGCATATGACATTGTGCATATCATGACAGGTGGTGGACCAGCGATGCGGACAGAGTTAATTTGGACGATGATTGCTAGAGTAGGCTACAAAGATGCAAACATGGGAATGGCCAATGCAATGTCTTATGTATCAATTATTTTGTCTATAGCGTTTACATATTATTTTTTTACGAAGTTAATAGCTGCCAGACAGGCAATAGGAAATTAAAATGAATAAAAGTATAAAAAAAATTATTTTTTGGATTTTAACTTTTTTTATTATGTTCATAATTTGTCTTCCAGGTATTTGGATTTTTATTAGCGCTTTTAGACCTAATCCTGAAATTTTATCAAAGCCTGCAAATTGGTGGCCTGATGTTTGGACTATTTATCAATTTACACAAATGTTTAGCATTAAGGGTTATGTTTCTGTTCCAGCATTTCAGTATTTAACAAATTCTATAATTATTTCTTTAACAAGCACGGTTATTGCGATTACTATTGGAATGATGGGAGGCTATGCTTTTGCTAGGTTTAACTTTAAAGGTAAAAATAGTATTTTTTTAGGATTAATGCTTGCAAGAGCGGTTCCAGGAATATCATTAAGTTTACCTTTATTTATAATTTGGGCTAAGATAGGTCTAATTAATACGTCATTTGGTGTTATTTTAGTTTATGTAGCAATGAATGTTCCATTTACTATTTGGTTAACTGATGGATTCTTCAGGCAGATCCCAAAGGAAATGTCTGAAGTTGCTAGAACAGATGGATGCACCAGATTTCAAGCTTTTTGGAATGTCGAATTACCTTTAGCTGGACCTGGTATTGCAGCAGCTGGAATATTTGCATTTTTATTATCTTGGAATGAATATGCTTTGGCCTCTGTGTTAACTCGAACAATACAATCTAAAACATTGCCAATTGGCATGATGGATTATTTAAATGAATTTACTATTAATTGGGCAGGTATGTGTGCCATTGCTGTTGTAATGATTATACCCGCTGTAATTTTAACTTTTATTGTACAAAAACATTTAGTTTCAGGTTTAACATTTGGGGGTGTAAAGGGATAATATGGCGGAAGTAACATTAAAGAATTTATCTAAAAAATATGGAGAAATAATTGCAGTTCAAAATATGAACTTAAAAATTCCTCATAATGAATTTTTAGTATTAGTGGGCCCTTCAGGATGTGGTAAATCAACAACCCTTCGAATGATAGCAGGATTAGAAGAAATAAGTGGTGGAGAAATTTATATCGGTGATGAACTCGTTAACGAAAAAGATCCTAAAGATAGAAATGTATCTATGGTTTTTCAAAACTATGCATTGTATCCTCATATGACTGTTGAAGAAAATTTAGGATTTAGTTTAAAAATAGCGAAAGTAGAAAAACAAGAAATTGAAAACAGAGTAAATGAAGCTGTTATTATTTTAGGTCTTGATGAATTAAGAAAAAGAAAACCCTCACAATTGTCAGGCGGTCAAAGACAAAGAGTTGCTATGGGAAGAGCTATTGTTAGAAGACCGGATGCGTTTTTATTTGATGAGCCTCTATCTAATTTAGATGCAAAACTTAGAACTCAAATGAGAACTGAAATTAAAAAACTTCATCAAAAATTAAAAACTACAGTGATCTATGTCACCCATGATCAGGTTGAAGCAATGACATTGGCGGATAGAATTATTATAATGAAGGATGGCTTTATTGAACAAATAGGTTCACCAATTGATGTATTTAATAATCCCTTGAATGTTTTTGTTGCTACTTTTATTGGAAGTCCTCCAATGAATATTTTGCTTTGTGATGTTATAAAAAAAGAAAACACTATTTTTTTTAAACTTGAGGATAATTTATTAATGCCTTGTTTAGAATCAAAGAAACATCTTATAGCTGAAAAAGATAAGATTTATGTGGGAATAAGATCAGAAGATATAAATCCTAAACAAGAGAGTAACGTTAGTGATTCAATTTGGAATTTTAATAAAAAGGTTGAGCTTTCTGAGCCCTTAGGTACTGAAACCCAATTATTTTTAGACTTGAATGGAAAAGAAATTATTAGCAGAATGTATAATCCTAGACCTGTTAAAGTAGGAGAACAGCTTTCTTTTGAAATTAATTTAGAAAAAGTTCATCTTTTTGATAGTGAATCAGAAAAATCTCTTTTTTGACTTAATAAATAATTTGATATTTGCAATATATTAATATTAATTCATTTTAATATGAAAGCCCTTGTTTATACAGGAAATAAATCCTTAAAATACAGAGTTGAAAAAAATCCGCTGTTAAAAAAAAATGAACAGATAATTAAAGTTGTAGCCTCAGGTATTTGTGGATCTGATATGCATGCTTATAATGGTTTAGATAAAATAAGAAAAAAACCACCACTTATATTAGGTCATGAAGTTAGTGGATTTAATAACAGTAATAAGCCTGTTGTAATAAATCCAATTGTTAATTGTAAAAAATGCAAAGCTTGCAAAGAAAAAAATGAAAATTTATGTAATAATTTTTCAATGATAGGTATGTCAAAACCAATAAAACGACAAGGAGGATTTGCTGATTATGTGGCTGTACCAAATAGCAACATAATAGCAGTTCCACCAAAAACTAATTTGTATCACGCTGCACTTACAGAACCAACAGCTGTTTCTTTGCATGCAATTAATTTAGCTATATATCATTCAAAAATTAAAATTAATTTTTCTAAAATATTAATTATTGGTGCTGGATCTATTGGCTTGCTCATTTCAATAATTTTACAAAATAAAGGTGCTAAAAATATTACAATGATTGATATAAACAAGAATAGACTTAAAGAATGTAAAAAAAATTCTTCTATCTCAGTATCTAATCCTAATAGTGCAAGGATTAAAAATCATAATTTTGATTTGGTTTTTGATGCTGTTGGAAATATTGCTACTAGATCAAAATCACTTCAATCAACTAAAGAGGGGGGCGTTATAGTACATGTTGGCTTAAGTAGTAGTGCAGGAGGTATTGATTTTTTAAAAATTACTAGAAAAGAAATTATTTTTATAGGTTCATTTGCCTACTCCATTAAAGAATTCAATCAATCTTTATTAATGATTTCTAAAAAACAACTTGGTAATTTATCCTGGCTAGATTTTTGTCCTTTAAAAGATGGGCAGGGTGTCTTTAAATCAATTGATAACGCAAATATTAATGCTCCAAAAACAATTTTGATACCATAAAAATTAATATTTTTTTGCAGCTTCAACTAATCTAGCTAATTTAGCTCTAGTAATTTCTATTGGAACATGACCAAAACCACATTCACTTGAGAGTAAAATTTTATCTGCTCCAAATTTTTCTAAAACTGGTTTTATTCTTTGATGAACTAATTCAACTGACTCAGTTTCATCACTTCTTTGATCAATAACTCCAAAAGATAAGATACCATTAAAATCATAATGCTCAAAAACTTCCAACATATCATAGTGAAGAGTACAATGTTCAAGATGCAATTCATGAACTTTTAATTTTTTTAACCCATCTAACATTTCTGTATATTTTCCAAAATACCCTCTTTTTCTATGTGCGTTCCCACCACAGATGTGAAGGCTAAAATGTAAATTAGGAAAACTATCAATTATATCATTGATAACATCTGCAGCCCAAGTGCACTCAGAAGGCGCTTCAGTTAATACAGGTTCATCTAATTGAATTCTTTCACACCCTTGTTTCTGTAATTGATCTATTTCATCTTTTATACATGCAGCATATGCATAAGCTAAAGCAGTATCATTTTCATATAAATCTTTTTTTTCATTAACAGAAAAACGAGCCAACATATGTGGTCCTGTTATAGTTTGCTTAACTATAACATTTTGTTTTGCAGCATCTTGTGCTCTTTTCCATTTATTTGCCAAGTCCCATTTTTGATTTTTGATTTCTGCATTTACAACTGCACATTCTATACCAAAACCTCCTTTTTCTTTAACAAGAGGGTGAGCTTTACTTAAATCTACATTTGCAGTAGATCCTCCAACAGTGAATTGTTTATATTTTTTATCATCACAATTAATGCCATCTGTTCTTAATTGGTAGAACCAATACATATTTTCTCTATATGCTTCTCCATCCGTTATAATATCTAAACCTAAATCACATTGCTCTTTTACAGCCCAGTCTATCATTTCAAAAGCTTCTTCATTGCTAACACTTGACTTTCTTAATGTATCTTTTTGCTTTTCTTTTCTTGGATAGCTTCCCACCGTTGTAGTTTTTAACATGTTTCTCCTTATTAAATTTGGTCTAAATTATTGTATTGTCTAGCTTCATTCATGTGTGCTTTGATTCCTTTCTTTAAGGACATTGGCACAAAAGTTAATTCTTTTCTAATTCTGTTATCATCTTGATCATCAATAAAAGGGGTAAATTTTGCATTATTATCAAATGTAATTTCAGCTGAAGGAATTAACTCTTTAATAATTTTAGTAAGTTGTAAGCCTGATACAGTTTCTGAACCAGTATTGTAAACAAAATGATTTAATTTATCTTTTAAACTTAATTGTATCATTTGTTCTGCACAATCTTCTACATAAATAAAATTATCTTTATTATTTTCAGGAAAAGGTAAATGCACTGGTTTCCCTAACGCTGGCATTGTAGCAAAATTTTCTGCCCACATTAATGAACTTCTTTTTCGTCCAAAACCAAATACAACAGATGGTCTTGTACAAGCAATGCTTATGCCATATTTAGCAATATATTTTTGTGCCATAAATTCGTTTAAAAGTTTCATAACGGCATATGTAAAACTTTGATGTTGAAGTCCGCAATAATCATCTTCATGCACTGGTTTATTTCCAAAAATATTTTGTGTATTGCCATACACACTTTGGCTACTTGGAAATATTAATCTATTAACATTATATTTAATAACAGCTTCAAATAAATTGGTTACTCCAACAATATTAATTTCACTCCCTTTGACAGGATCGTTATCAATCATGTTACTCATTTGGTACCCACATGAAATTATGTTGGTAATATTTTTATTGTAAAATATCTCATCAATATTTTCCTTTGATGATATATTTAAATGATTTAATTCTAAATTATCTTTATTTAAATTTTTAGAATCAAGAAAATTATAAAAAGATTCTTTTTCTTCTTGAACTCTAATATCAGTTGCAATTACACTTATATTTTTTTTTAATAATTGAGAAACAACTCTTTTTCCTATGAAGCCAGTTGCCCCTGTAACTAAGAATTTAATGTTCATATATAAAATTAATATTCATATTTAATAATATTCTATAGCTTAAGGCAAGGATTTATTTAAATTTTTAAAAAAATATCAGTATTTTCTTATATATTAAAAGGAAAGAATTTTTTAGAAATTTTTTTGAAAGGTAGTTTGTTTAAGTCAGCCCTGCAGCATCCTGGAGTATCTACAGATATTACTGCTTTAGAGATAGGTTCATATTCTGTTCTTAAGCCAAGAGGAGATTTAACGACTATAAATTTCATATTACAAGGTTCAATTCCTTGACTTCTATACATCTCAGGGTCAGTTGTAGGCATATTTTTTTCTGCAACTAATAAATTAATGTTATTAATTTTTATAACTACTGATTTACCCATATCAACTTCACGTCCATTATATACCTTACCTTTATATCTAAATATTCCATTAGTTATATTAATTACTCTTCCAATAATTCTCAGTGGTTTGTTATATTCCTTATTAATAGTGCCACCAATTTTTAAAATTATTTTTTTATTTAAGCCAGCTTTAATAGATTTTGCTACAGCTTTTTTATCAACTACTACTATCGCACAATGTTCTTTATCTAATTTATTTTTTAATATAGACTTCAATATCCATACTCCATCACCAGTTGCGCCCCCCATTGTCGCATCAGCTCCTTCTCCTAATGTAATTGGACCACCTTTTATTTTCATTCCATATTTAAGTGCTTCAGAAGCAGATGGAAGTTTTTCTAAAAAATCATAACGACATGACCAAACTTCTAATGCTAATTCTTTCGCTAATTTTTTTGCCCTAATAGTATTGTTGTTGGAGATTACTATAATTGACCAACCCGCCTCTTTTACATCTAACCAAGGTTGCATTGCAAAAATTGACACTGATAAAATATTAATTTTTTTTTCTAATATTTTAGTTTTTAATATTAATTTTTTAAAAACTCCCCTGTCGGTCAGATGGTTTTCAGCTTGTGTGATCATTGGTATTTTTTGTAAAGTAACTCGAGGTTTAATTTTATTTTTTATTGTTTTAATAATTAATTTAGCTGCAGATTTTCCAGTTTGGTAGGTATCTATATGTGGACAAGTTTTATAACCTACTATTGCATTAGTATTTTTTTGCATTGATTTAGTAATATTTGCGTGAAGATCCAAACTTATTATAATTGGAATTTTTTTACCTATAGTTTTTCTTATTTTTTCAATTAAGTAACTTTCAACACTATCACATCCTTCAGCAGCACAAGAACCATGAAGAGCAAGTAATAAGCCATCAATTTTTTTTTCTTGTTTTAAAGAATCTATAAAATTTTTGATTATTTTTTTAAAATCTTTTTTTATAATTCTTCCTGAAGAAACAGCCCAACCACCCATTAAAGGAATAATTTTTATTTTTTCTTTTTTTAAGATATTAATAAAACCTTTTACTTCAGTATTTTCTTCAAGAGACTGATTATAAAAATTTTTACCATATAGTATTTTAAAATCAGACAATTTAGTTTTATGTGGTGAAAATGTATTAGTTTCTTGAAGAAATGAACCTATAGCAACTTTGTACATATTTTATTTTTATATGGTAGAATAATGATTAAAGCATTATTAAATTTTTTTTAAATATGAATTTTAGCTTCATATATAAATAAAATGCTTGAATTCATTTTCAAACCTAATATGATTTTTAATTAAATTAACCACGGGAGGTATATAGTGAGAATAATCTCAATTATATTAACAGGATTGTTAGGATTGATGTTTACGTTTTCAGTTCAAGCAAATCCTAAGAGAATAGGATACATTGTCAATTATGGTACTCATGAATGGTATCAAAACGTTATTTTTGGTTTGCAGTCCAGAGCGGATGAATTAGGCATAAAATTAGAAGTAATGGATGCCAATTTAGATATTAATAAGCAAACACAACAAGCAGAAGACTTCATGACTAAAGGTGTAGATGTTTTAATTATGACACCAGTTAATGAACAAGGCGTTGTTCCAATTTTAAGAAAAGCAAAGGCAGATGGTATGCCGGTTGTTTTAGAAGGTAGTTTTGCAAAAGGAATGACAACTCTTTTCGCAATTTGTGACTACGACACAGGCTATAAAGCTGGAGATGCAGTAGGAAAAATACTTGTTGGAAGAGGAGTATCAGATGCTAGAGTGATGGATGTGGGTTTACCTTTACTTTCCTCAACACTGCTAAGATCTTTAGGCTTCATGGAAGCATTGGCAACACATTTACCAACTGTTAAAGTTCACGATCTTGATGGATCTGGAATGATTGACAGTTCAGTTGAAGTTGCTTCTGCCGCATTAGCTAAAGATTCAAATATTAATGTTATTTATGGTATTAATGATGGATCTGCTTTAGGTGGTTTGCAAGCTTGGCGCGCTGCAGGTCTTCCGGAGGGTGATTTAGTTGTTGCCGGTACTGGATCAGAAGGTCTAGCTTTCTTAAATGAAATGACAAAAGAGAATACACCTTATCTTGTTGAGGCAGCTATGTTTCCAGAAGGTTTAGGTTATACAGGAATGAACCTAGCAGTAGATTTATTCAATGGTGTGGATGTTCCTTACCATAAAGTTACGCCTTCTCTTGCTCTAACAAAGGATAATTATGCAAAATATTATGACTTTGATAAAGATGCTCAAAAAAGATCAATTAGATTTGCTGATGTAGCATCGATTCCTCTTGAGGAAAAATGCACAAAATACACAGAAGATCTACCTAACTAAATAAATAAATCCCCTCTTAAATTTGCAAGAGGGGATGAATAAAATTTTACTTTTATGACAAACATTTTTAAAAAAAATGAAACTATACTATTGTTCATATGCATAGCTCTATGTCTTTTTTTAGCAATTTATAATCCTCAATTTTATTCCATTCAAAATATTTATAGCATACTTCGCTCTAGCTCTACCGTTATGATAGTTGCATTGGGCATGACTATGCTCCTCACAAGTGGTGAAGTTGACTTATCTGTTGGTGCTTTGATGTCATTTGTAACAGTCATTGTCATGGACGTTGTCAATATAACCCACAGTATAAGTCTAGGTATTATAGCTGTTTTTGCTTTTTGTTTTGTAATTGGTTTAATTAATGGTCTTATTCGAACTGTATTAAATGTAAATTCCTTAATTGCTACTCTTGCTATGATGTTAATTTTACAAGGAAGTGTTTATGTATATTCTATGGCAGCCATATATAATACTCATCTCATTCCATTTTTTACTTTTATTGGACAGGGTTTCTTTTTAAAAATACCAATGCCAATTATTATAATGATAATAATTTTACCTTTTTTTATAATATTATTAAATTATACTCGATACGGCAGATATTTTTCTTCTATTGGCAGCAATCCTGATGCTGCTAAACTCTCAGGAATAAATAATAATAAATACAAAATCATTGCCTTTATCACTACTTCAATGCTTGTAGGTGTTTCAGGGATTATTTTGGCATCACTTATGGATACAGGTCAACAGGGTTCAGCCAAGGGATTTGAATTGATAGTTATTGCAGCAGTGCTGTTAGGGGGAACAAGTTTTTTAGGAGGAAGTGGAACAATCATTGGAACAATTTTAGGTATTTTAATACTTAAAATTATTGATAATGGAATTATTTTGATGGGAATTCCTCAAGAGTTTCAACTTGTAGTTCCGGGTGTTATTTTGATTTTAGCTGTGTACTTTGATAATCTAAGAAAGAGAAGTCATGTCTAAATCTAATTTTCAAAACTTAAAAATAGATTCAGTGAGTAAGCAATTTCCAGGTGTTAAAGCATTAGATTCAGTAAGTATGAATATTTCAACTGGCAAAGTTCATGCATTAATGGGTGAAAATGGAGCAGGAAAATCAACTTTAATTAAAATTCTTGCTGGCGCTTATTTTAAAGATGAGGGAAAAATTTTTTTTGATGAAAATGAACTTACAATTGAGTCACCTCATGATAGTTTAGACCTTGGAATCAAGGTTGTTTATCAAGAAATCTCTCTTATTTCTGGATTTACAGTAGGCGAAAATATTTTTCTAGAAAACTTTCCAGCAAACAAACTTGGAATTGTCAATTGGAAAAAATTATATAAAGATTCTGAGGAGCTTTTCTCTAAAATAGGTTTTAATTTAGATCCAAGAGCAATTGTATCAGATTTATCAATTTCTCAACAGCAAATGGTAGAAATTGCAAGAGCAGTTTTTCAAAATGCTAGTATAGTTATAATGGATGAGCCAACTTCTTCTTTAACTCCAAATGAAATAAAAAAATTATTTGATGTTATTGAAAACCTCAAAAAAAATAATATTGCAATACTTTATGTTACTCATAAAATTGAAGAAATCTTTCAAATAGCTGATGAAGTTACAGTGTTGAGAGATGGAAAACATATATCTAATCGACCTATTTCTGAGACTACTGAAGAAATCTTAATAACAGATATGGTAGGTAGAAAAGTAGAGACTTCATTTGAAAGACCTACTTCTATTAGCGAAGAAAAAGTAATGAAAGTGAAAGGTATTTCAACTAAAGCAAAACTTAATAATATTTCTTTTGATCTATCAAAGGGCGAGATTTTAGGCTTTTTTGGACTTATGGGTGCTGGAAGAACTGAATTAGCAAAAGCATTATTTGGCTATGATCAAATTTCTTCTGGGCAAGTAGAACTTGGTAATAAAAACTATAAAAAATTTAATACTTCTGAAATGGTAAATAATGGCATTGGTTACATTACAGAAGATAGAAAAGGTGAAGGTATAGTTAAGGACATGAATTTAAGAGAAAATATGACGTTGCCTAGTTTAGAAAAATTTGAAAAATTAATTTTTATTAATAAAGAGAAAGAAAAAAGCATATCAAACGAATATATTGAAAAATTTGAAGTTAAAACTCCTTCCTGTGAAAGATTAATTACTTTGCTGAGTGGTGGTAATCAACAAAAGGTTTTACTTAGCAGGTGGCTTCTTAGAGAATTAAAAATTATTATCTTAGATGAGCCTACAAGAGGTGTAGATATTGGAGCTAAAACTGAAGTATTGGGTTTAATTAATAATCTCGCAAAAGAAGGGCTCTCAGTCATATTGATGACTTCTGAGATGAATGATTTGTTGAGTTTAAGTGATAGAATTTTAGTAATGGCGAATGGAGAAATAAAAAAAGAATTTTCCCGCAACAAAGTTACTCAAGAAGAAATTTTTAAAGCGTCGGTCAGTTAACTATGAATACTATTATTAAATATTTAAAAAAAGGAGAACTAGCTTTATTTATTATTTTTTTATTGGTTTTTGTTTTTTTCTCTTTTGCGTCTGAATATTTTTTTAGTGTAAGAAATATCATGAATGTTTCTGGACAACTATCTATAACTCTAATTGCTTCAATAGGTTTTGCTGTATTATTGATTGCTGGAGAAGTAGATATTTCAATAGGATCTTTGCTTGCTTTTGTTTCGTTACCACTGATTGAAATAATGAATATTACTGAAAGTGTACCTTTAGCTATATTTGTGTGCTTATTATTTGGAATCATAATAGGTTTTATTAATGGATATTTATCTGTTTATTTAGGGATAAGCTCATTAATTGTAACTTTAGGCATGCTATTTATACTAAGAGGAACTGTTTATCTTTATACAGGACAAAGAGCTATTTCTGATGATTATATGTCAGACTTCTTTTTTTACATTGGAAATGGGAAATTTATGGGAATAGTTCCCTATTCAGCTATGCTTGCATTAATAATTTTATGTATATTTTTATTTGTAATGCATAATACTAGTTATGGAAGAAAATTATATGCAATTGGAGGCAACAAAGAAGTTGCTCACTTAGCAGGTTATAATATTAAAAGATTAAAATTAAGCGCTTTTGTAATTTGCTCTTTTTTAAGTTCTATCAGTGGAATTATTTTAGCATCTAGAATTGGTTCAGCAAACCCTTATGCCGGAGATCTTTTTGAATTTCAGGTTGTTGCCGCAGTGGTGTTAGGTGGTGTTAGTTTAGCTGGGGGTATTGGAACACTTACTGGAGCTGCTATAGGAGTGATGATACTTTCAGTTATATCAAATGGATTAGGCTTATTAAATGTTGAAACTCAATGGCAGTTAGTAGTAAATGGTATTATAATTATAATAGCAGTAGGTTTTGATGAATTAAAAAGGAGAAAAGCAATTTAATTAATTTAATTATGGAGGTAAATTAAATGACAGACTTAAAAGGTAAAGTTGCAGTAGTAACCGGAACTGCTTCAGGAATAGGAAAAGCGATATCAACTAGTTTTGTTAAAGCTGGAGCCTCAGTATATTTGTCTGATATTAATGAAGAAGGTGGTGAGAAAATATGTGCTGAATTACAAAAAATTAATCCAGATACAAGTTTTCTAAAAACTGATGTTTCTAAAGAAGAAGAAGTAAAAGCACTCATATCTGCTGCAGAAAAAAAATTTGGCAAACTAAATGTTATGGTCAATAATGCAGCAAGGGCGATAGGAGGTTATCCTGTAACCCATATGTCTGATGATGATTGGCATGCAGTTATTGGTTCAAACTTATCAAGTGTATTTTATGGTTGCAAGCATTCGATTCCTATTTTTAAAAAAAATGGAGGAGGATCAATAATTAATATTGCGTCTGCCCAAGCCCACACTCCTTTGCCCGGGTGGGCTGCGTATGCAGCTACCAAGGGTGGTATAATTTCAATGACGAGGCAGTTAGCTACTGAATTTGGACCAGATAATATTAGAACCAATTCTATATCACCAGGAACAATAAATACTGAAATGGTTAAGCAAGTTGTAGAAGCAGATGGAACTGGTAAATTGTTTGAAGAACAATTAGGCATGCATCCTATTGGAAGAATTGGAAAGCCTGAGGAAATAGGAGCAACAGCTGTATTTTTAGCATCTGATGGGGGTGCTTTTGCAAATGGTGCTGATTTTAGAATTGATGGTGGATTAACTATTACTCCAAGAATGAAACCGGGCGCAGGCTCAAACACGAATTAAATATAAATATGGAAAATTTTGAAGCTTTAAAAGGTTTAAAAGTTTTAGATTTTAGTCATCTTCTCGCAGGTCCCTTTGCAACGCAAATTTTAGGAGATTATGGTGCTACCATCTATAAAATAGAAAGAGCTGGAATAGGAGATGATTTTAGACGTTGGCATTTTTGGAATAAAAAAGTAGGAGGAACAGAGGCAGCAACTTTTTTATCCTGGAATAGAAATAAAAGATCATTAGCTCTTGATATGAAAAGCGTTAAAGGAAAAGAAATTATTTATAAAATGGCAAAAGAATGTGACGTAGTTATTCAAAATTTTAGACCCGGTGTAATGAATAAACTTGGTTATGGTTATGAAGATCTTAAAAAAATTAATCCAAAAATAATATATTGTAATGGTTCAGGTTATGGAAGAACAGGCCCTTATGCTCTAAGACCCGGTCAAGATATATTAGTTCAAGGAATGTCAGGTCTTACTTATAATACTGGAAGAGTAGATGGACCACCAGTTCCAGTAGGTGCAGGTATGGCAGACCAACTGGGTTCTTATAATATGGTTATTGGTATACTTTCTGCCATTTATTACAGAGATAAAAGTGGTAAGGGACAAGAAATTCAAGTTGATTTATTAAGTTGTCTCTTACAACATGAATTACAAGAATTTGTAGCTGTATTAAATTTAAATCAAGAATTTGAAAGACCTAAATCTGGAATTGCCCATCCTGGAACCGCTGCACCTTTTGGGGTTTATAAAACAAAGGATAATAAATATATAAGTATTGCAATAGCAACTTTAGAACTTTTGGCTGAAGTTTTAGAAGACGATACAATAGCTACAAATTATAAAGATGATGGCCCAAAAGGAGCTTTTGGCTCTCAAATTCAATTTACTAAAAGGGATGAAATTTTTGATCACATTGAGACTCAGACAGTTAAGTTTACAAGTGAATATCTTTTAAATATTTTATTAGAAAAAGGTGCTTGGGTAGCCCCTGTCTATACACATAGACAAGTCCTTGATGATCCACAAGTTAAGCATATGAATATGTTTACAACCTATTCGCATGAAAAATATGGAGAAGTTAATACAGTATCGCCAGTTGTAAAAATGAGTGAAACTCCTCCTTCAATAACAAGACCTGCCCCAATAGTAGGTGAACATGGATATGAAATTTTACAAGAATTTGGATATTCTGTTAATGAAATAGAAGAATTTGAAAATGAAAAAATTATATCAGTTGAGAGAATTAAAAAATGACAGAACTCCATACTTTAAATTGGGAAGGTGGAGAAATAGATATTTGGTCTTTAGGATGCAAGATTGTTCCTAAGTTTAAAATTAATAATAGATTAGTTGAACCTCTTCATTCTGCTAATTGGGTTAAAGATCAGTCAGAAGATTTTAATAATTTACCAGGTGTACTTAAAAATTTAAGAGGTGAATTTCCGTGCGTGCCTTTTGGTATTAATTCTCCCATTAAAGAAATTCCAAATGATTGGAAAGAAGTTTATTCTGAAAATCCATATATTGTTAATGAACCTCATGGATTTAGTTCTAATAAAAATTGGGAATTATTGGAAAAAACAAATGTTTTTGCTAAATTTAAAATTGTCTATCCAGAAGAAGACATGGTTAATTATTTAATAAGAACAATAGAGGTCAATAATTCAGAACCTCATAAAATTAAATGTTCTTTAATTATTGTTGTAAAAGAAAATTGTGAATTGCCTATTGGTTTGCATCCTATGATTAATGTTCCAGTTGAAAAAAATAAAGTAAAAATAAAACCTGGCAATTTTAAATTTGGACTTACTTATCCAGGCTTGGTCTTGCCGGGTAAAACTTTGGGGGCAATTGGAAAAGATTTTTCTAGCATAGAAGAGATTCCTGGATTTAACGAACAAGTTGTAGATATATCCCAACCTCCTTTTGATGGTAATTATGAAGATTTATTTCAACTTTGTGGAATAGATGGAACTATGGTGATTGAGAATTACCTAGATAACTATTCATTCAAAATGAACTGGGATCAAAAGCACTTTTCTTCTGTATTAATGTGGCTAAGTAACAAAGGCCGCGAAGAATATCCGTGGAATAGTGAACATGTAACATTTGGTTTAGAACCAATAACTTCAACATTTGGATTATCAACTCATATGTCAAATAATCCTAAAAATCCGATTAATGTTAGAGGAGTTAAAACAACTATGCAATTTACAAAAGATGAAGAATGGAAAACTGAATATAGTTTTTCTATTAAGAAGATATAAATATGAAGCTTTCTTCAAAATATACATCATTAAAAGTTTTATCTTCTTATATAAAGAATGGAAGCTCAATTGGAATAGGTGGTCATCATTTTGCAAGACTTCCAGTTGCACTAATAAATACAGTTTTACAAAAAAATCCTAAAAATTTAGAATTTATTAGTTGGTCTGGAGGTTTGGCTTTAGAACTTTTTTTACAAAAAAAATCTATAAAAAAAATTCAGATATGTTTTTCTAGTCTTGATATATTTGGATTGGCACCAACTTTTAGAAAGGTATGCGAGGATCAAAGTATCCCTGTTATTGATTGGTCAGCCCTTGGTTTAATTAAAGCTTTAAGAGCTTCTCAGCAAAATATTGATTCAGAAATTTTTCAATATCCATGGGGTTCTGATTTACCTGATAAAACTAATTTTTGCAAAAAGTTTAAAGATCCAATGACTGGTAATACTTTTGCTATTGTGCCATCACTTAAAATAGAAAATTTTTTATTACATGCTACTCGTGCAGATGAAGAGGGTAATGTTGAAATACATGGTCCAAGAGCTCTTGATACAATTATGGTTGGGGCTAGTAAAAACATTTTAGTTACAGTTGATAAAATTGTATCTAAACAAACTTTAATTAAAGAGCAAAAAGGAAGTTTAATTTCAAAAAATTTTATAACAGCAATAACAGAATGTCCATTTGGCGCTTATCCAACATCTTCTGTTCCATATTATATAACAGATTATCAAGATCTAGGAAATGCTTTTGAAAAGTCACCTATATCTATTGGACATAGTTTTAAAAAAAATAAAAGTTTTTTACAAAAATCTAATAAATTAGAATTAAAAAAATTTATTCGTCATTTTAAAAAAAATAAAAATAGAATTTTAGTTGATGGCCCTATTACTAGTGATGAAATAATGGCTTACGCTTTATCAAAAGAATATACTAATGAAAGTTTGTGTAGTTCTGGAGCGGTTTCACCACTCGCTAATGTTTCTTATTTTTTTGCAAAGAAAAATCATGCACCAAAATTAATTTTAACAACAATGACTTATGGTCATCATGATGTGAATTTTAGACCTATGACATTATCATTTGGAGAAGTTCTTGATCGAAAAAATTGTATTAATTATTGGGGCGGTGATGACTCTTATAGTGTTTATTATCAAAATGGACAAATTACACATGAAGTAATTGGAGCGGCACAAATAGATAAGTATGGTGATGTAAACAATATTGAAATTAAAAAGAAAAGTGGTGGATTATTAAGGTTGCCAGGTCAAGGAGGTATGGCAGATGTATCAAATCTACACCAACATTTTATTTGTTATGTTACAAAACATTCAAAACTTAGTTTTGTAGATAAAGTTGATTATGTAAGTGCTGGAAGAGGTTTATTTCAAGACAAAAAAAGATTAAATGCAGGATTAAAGCCAGGTCATGTTAAAATATTTACCAATTTATGTGTTTTTGAAAAGAATAAAAAAACAAATTTATTAGAAGTTATTAGTATTCATAAAGGCGTTACAAAAAAAGAAATTGAAGCAAATACTGCTTTTAAAATTAAATATAGTAAAAAATGTAACATAACATCTTCACCGTCAAAAAAAGAATTAAAAATGCTTAGAGAAGAAGTTGATCCTTTAAATATTAGAAAATTAGAATTTGTTTCAGGAAAAGAAAGAATGAATTTATTTAAAGAAATTTTAAAGAAAGAAAAATCATTAATAAAAAGTCTATAATAAGGAGAATTTATGAGTTCAATTTTAGATATTAGTAAAGCTAAAGTATATTTTGATGGAATTTTCACTGAGCCAAAATTAGCTCATCCTGAGGGAGTGGCGATGGGTAATGATGGAACAATATATTGTGGAACTGAAAATGGTGATATTATAAAAATAAAAAAAGATAAATCTGGTCTAGAAAGACTTGCAACTAGTAAGGGTTTTATTTTAGGGATTGCTATTGATAGTTCTGAAAATATTTTTGCTTGTGAAATGAAAGAAGCATCTATTTATAAATATAATAAATTAGAAAATACATTTAAGGAATTTGCTAATGGTCCAAAAATTCCAAATTATCCCGTCATTGATGAAAAAAGAAATAATTTATATGTTTCAGATAGTTTTGGTTTTGGTGAGCACGGAATTGGTATTTATAAATTTGATTTAGTTACTGGATTGGGAGGTCCTTGTTCAAGTGAATTATTGAATTTTGCAAATGGAATGTGCCTTTCACGAAATGGAAATTATTTATACGTAGTTGAATCAATGAATCCCTGCGTATCACGATTTCCAATTAATGAAGATGGATCTTTAGGTAAAAAAGAAATTTTTACAGAAAGTATTGCAACTGTTCCTGATGGATTGGCATTTGATAAAAATAATAATTTATTTATAAGTTGTTATGAGCCTTCGAGAATTTATATGGCTGATCAAAATGGTAATTGTAGAATCTTAATAGAAGATACTCATTGTACTGTAATGGCCCATCCAACTAATATAGTTATTTCAAAAGATGGTAATACTATGTATTCGTCAAATTTAGGCAGATGGCATATTACGGAAATAGATATTTCTTCTTTATATAATTAATAAGAATTATTTTACCGCTCCTAAGGTTAATCCTCTGATTAAGTTTTTTTGAAAAATAAATAATAGTGTTATTGGCACAATGGATGCAAGTGTTGCTCCAGCAGTTATATAACCCCAAAGTATTTGTCTTTCTGTTATAAATCTTGCAACTCCAACTGGGGCAGTAATTGCATCTCTTCTAGTAAATATATATGCAATTAAAAATTCATTCCATGCCATAATAAAACAAAATACTAAAGTTGCTAAAATACCTGGGCGAATTAGTGGCATAATTATTTTAATTATTACACCGGTTGTCGAACATCCATCTACATATGCTGACTCATCTATCTCTTTTGGAATTTCATCAATAAAAGATTTAATCATCCAAACAGCAAATGGAAGATTAATAATTATATATAAAATAGGCAAAGTAATAAATGTATCCACTAATCCTAATTTTGAAAATATGATAAATAATGGGATAGCCCCTACTATAGGTGGAATCATTCGAATACTTAAAAACCACATTAATAAATTAATTCCTCCTGTCTTATATCTTGACATGCTGTAGGCTGCAGGAACTGCCAATAGTAAAGTAAAAATTGAATTTAGTATGGATGTAATAGTTGAGTTTAAAATTTTATAAAGGAATCCTGAGTCATCACTAATAATATGAAGATAGTTATCAAATGAAATTTTAAAAATCCATTTAGGAGGCACAGCGAATATATCAACAGTTTCTTTTAATGAGGTAACAATCATCCAATATATTGGAAACATAAAAAATAAGAAAAAAATTACTAATAAAGTAACTCTAATTATAAGCTCTAATCTAGAAATCTTATTTATCATATTTTATCTTTCCAATTGCCTTTTCATTATCTTAACTAAAACCAAAGCTAGGATAGTTGCGATGAATATCATTACGACTGACATTGCAGCTGCTAAACCTAATTGATTTTGATAAAAAGCTGTTTTCCAAATATTATATCCTAAAACATATGTGCTTCCTCCTGGACCTCCACGTGTTACAATATAAATAATATCAAATGCTTTAAATGCATCTAATGTTCTAAATAATAGTGCAACTGTAAAAATAGGTGCTATAGCAGGAAAAGTAATCATTCTAAAAATTTGAAATCTGTTAGCCCCATCAACTGTTGCTGCCTCTCGAGGAGTTGGATCAACACTATCAAGTCCAGCTTTAATAATGAGTGTTGTAAAAGGAGTCCATTGCCATGTGTCAATAATAACTACAGACCAAAAAGCTGTTCTTGTTGTTCCCAACCAATTTACTGGTTCTAATCCTATAGAAATAATTAAATAATTTAAAATTCCTAAATCATAATTAAACATAAATTTCCAAATTAATCCAACTACAACAGGAGAAATAAAAACTGGAATCATAAATGGTAAGGTAAAAAAATTTGTAATTCTAGATGGGGTAGTAAGAAGTATGGCTAGTAAAGTGCCTAATGAAATTTGTATTGTAACTCCTACAAGCATTAAATTTATCGTTACTTGCATTGATTCTATAAAAGAAGGATCTGAAAAAAGATAAGTAAATTGCCCTATACCTAAAAGTATTCTTGGCAGGGTTGGAGAAATTGGCCATATGTGAAAACTTACATAAATTAAATAAATAAAAGGATAAATGGTTAGAACTAATAATACAATTACTGCTGGTAGAACCATATAAAGTGGGTAATTGGCCACGCGCTTGGTGTTAAAAATTTTAAAAAATTCAGTAATCATAAATTAAATAAAAAGAGAATAAATTGTTAAAATTAATAATCAATTAATGTGTGTAAAATCTATATGGAGCGGGTAACTTATTACCCGCTCTTAGGTTAAAATTTTTTATGGTTTATCCCCAGATGCTTCAGGAGTGTATCCACCTCTTTGAGCTTGAACAAATACTTGTCGAGCTCCTTCTAAAAGAGTTTTTTCAGGATCTCCTCCTAACATAACTTTATGAAAATAAGTTTCCATTGTTTTTTCAATTGCTGGCCAAGGTCTATAGACTCCAAAACCAGTGTATCCTTTTAGAACATCCATTAACAAAGGATAGAAAGGAAATTTTTCTATAACAGTTGGATCATTTGCAGTAGAAAATCTTGCAACAGAACCACCATTCATAGCATATTCAACTCCTCTATCTTTACCAGATAAGTATTGAATAAGCTGGAATGCAGCATCTTTATTTTCAGATTGAGAAGAAATTCCTTGTACCCAACCACCTAGAGCAGAGTATCTGCCTTCTGGTCCACCAGGTGTTCCGCAGAATGCAACTTTATCAGAAACAGCTGAAGAATCAGGATCCAAAACATAAGGCATATATGCATTCCAGTTTACTGTATAGGCTGCATTACCTTGAGCAAAAGCAGTATTTGCTTTATCAAAGTCATAATCCAAAGCATCAGCTGGCATATAATCATCCATTAGCTTTTTCATCATTTTTGCAGCAGCAACAGTTGGTGGTTGATGCATTTTAGGATATAAATTTCCATCAGTCCATGAGTCAGGAGTTCCTGCACCATACGCTGAATTCATTGCCATAAAACTAGACAAGAAATTTCCACCCATAGCCATTGGAAAAGCTATTGGATCCATATCTGGATGATTAGCTTTTATTTTTCCTGCAGCTTCATATAACTCTTCGTAAGTTGTAGGACAGCTATCATATCCAGCTTCTGCAAATAAATCTGTTCTATACATTGCTAGGTATACATCGAATTTATATGGTAGCGCCCACAAGCCATCAACATTAGGAGAGGTTGCCAATCTATATCGACCATAAACTTCTTGCACAGCAAGAGGAATATCATCCATATCATAATTAGGATCAGCAAGTTCACTGTCCATATAAGCTGACATATCATCAACTAGACCGCCTTCAATATAGTTACCAGCCCACAAATATGCCCAAGTAACTACATCGTAACTTCCATTACCTGCAGCATAGTCTGCTTGATGTTTAGCTAACAAGTCAGTCCATGACTCATCTATAACTTCAACTTCTGCTCCTGTGATTGCTGCAAATTCTTTTGAAAGCAATTTAGCTGCATCAGTAGTAGGACCTGTGTGTGATGTGAGAACTAGTTTTGTTCCACTCCAATCTCTAAGCCAATCTGAACCAGATGCTAGAGGAGGGAGTGCATTTGCCATACCAAATGGATAAATTAGTAAAAATGCTAAAATACCAAATAGTTTATATTTTAAGTTAATCATTTTACCTCCCAGTAAATATAAATATTTTGTAATGATTAGATCATGAAAAATAAAAATTTACAATATTTTTCATATATAATTTTAATTTTTATATATGAAAAAAACTTAAAAATTTGAATTTATTTAAAAAGTGTTGTATTTTTATGATTTATGAAGTCTTTTTATTTTAAAGATAGTAATTTTACTGAAATTGAGTCTCAAAACAATAAGTTGAGTAATCATCAAGTTCGCATTGAAATGAAAAATTGTGGAATATGTGGATCAGATATACACTATTACTTATTTGGTGAAAATGGTGGTAGAAAAATTTTGGAACCATTAATGTTGGGTCATGAATTTGTAGGACAAATAATTGAATTAGGTCCAAAAGTTTTTAATTTAAAAGTAGGGGATAGAGTTATAGTTAATCCAGCACTGCCTTGTGACAAATGTGCTTATTGCAAATCAAATAAAAATAATCTTTGTGAAAATGGAACTTTCTTTGGAAGTGCAGCAAAATTTCCTCATACTCAAGGCGCTTTTAGAGAACATATCGAAATTTTTCAATCTCAATGTCACAAAATTAAAAAAGATATAAGTTTTGAGCAAGCTGCATTTGCAGAACCCCTTGCTGTTGCCTTGCATGCAACCTCGTTAGTAAATAATTATAAAAATAAGAAAATTATTATATCAGGATGTGGCCCTATAGGTTTATTAATTATAAAAATTCTTACTAACCTAACAAAATTAGAAAATTTATTTGTTATAGATGTTAATGATAATGTTCTTCAAGCAGCAAAAAACATTGGAATTATAAATTCAGTAAATATTATTAATGATAATGAATTTTTAAAGGATCATAATAATTTTTTTGATATTGCATTTGAGGCTTCAGGAAATGTAAACTCTATTAATAATATTATTAATTTGTTATCAAAGTCAGGACAGGTGATTCAGGTTGGGAATATGCCAGGTGGCCTTATAGGTATTGAGTATAATAAACTAATGCTTAAAGAATTAAATTTTATTGGATCATATAGATTTAACAAGGAGTTTAATGAAGCAGTTGATGCTATCAATAAAAAAATATTTGTTTTTAATGACATGTTAACACATAAATTCAATTTAAAAAATTGTGATCAGGCTATGAAAGTTGCTGCAAACAAAGACCTTTCTATAAAGGTTCAGGTTTTTACTTGATATTAATAATATCTTTTTAAATATTAATTAATCTATTTTATAAAAGTTATCTTGAGATTTTAATAAGGCATCAATTAATTTCATTGTATAAACTGTATCACTTACATCAGTTTCAAGTTTTTTGTCTTCTCCAGAAATATACCTTTGTAGATTAGACATTGTCCCGCCAAAAGCATCTGGCATCCAACTGCCTTCTAGAGGTATTTCTTCCCAATCATTATCAGAAATTTTTATTTCTAATTTATCTTTAAGGTAATTAGGATAATTGAGCATTGATCCTAATGTTAAATATACTACCCCTTTTGTTCCTTCAATTTTGACATTCGCACTTTGATTGGTAGGTCCAAATTGATAACAGTGATTTAATGACAGGGCACACCTAAGGTTACCCGGGTAGATTAAAATAGCAGTTGTTTTTGCATCATTCAGTTTAGGATATTTTGGATGTCCTGTTGAATACGCAAAAACCCCTTTTGGCATTCCAAAAATAGAACGAATTAGATCAAAGTAATGTATTGAATTTAGAGGAATTTCTACTCTATCTAATTCTTCTAAAAAAGGCCATAAATGCCAAGGAAGAAAATAAGAATAATGAAATTCAATATCAACAATTTCACCTATCATATTTTTTTCTACAATATCTCTTAGGCATAACATCATTGGACTAAATCTTAGTTGAAAATTTAAAGCAGCTATAATTTTTTTTGTTTTACATATTTCTAGTATTTTTTTTGCTTCTTCGTAATTTGATCCCATTGGTTTCTGCAACAGAGCTTTAGAATTAGTTGGTAGTATTGAAACTATTTTTAAAAGTTGATCTGGAGGAACAGCTATATCAAAGATAACGTTTTTTTGACTTAAAGCTTCTTCTAGAGAATTATATATATTTGGAATATTAAATTCATCACTTAATTTTTTTGCACTATCTTGGTTTAAATCATAAACTCCTTGCATTTTAAAACTAAGATTTTTGTATGCAGGTATGTGACAGTTTTTAATTATTCCTCCAGCTCCTATAAAAATTATAGGCAAGCTAGTAGATGGTTTTGGCCAATTTTGTTTTAAATTTATTTTTTGCATTAAATTACTTTTAAATTTTGATAGCTTGATTTTTTTTTGAAATATCTTTTCCTCTTACTAAAAAAATGGGTCTAGCAGCATAATTTGGAGCAGAATTTCCTTTTGTACCTTTTATTTTCTTAATATTTCTGTCAAAAACAGAAGTTGAAGGCATATATCTTAAAACCAAACCTGCTCTTCGATGCTTAGATTTATTTTGATTAGAACCATGAATAAGAAAGCAATCATGAAGAGATATTTCTCCTTCTTCTAATTCTAAATTGATAGCTTTGTTTTCATTATAACTTTCTTTTACTAAAGCTTGATTTAAGGCATTTTCTTTAGAATTATCAGTTTTATGATTAAATAAACCATTTTTATGAGATTCCTTTATTACTCTTAAGCAACCATTTTTAACAGTAGCTCTATCAAGTGCAATCCATACAGTACAATTTGCCAAAGGTCTAATTGGCCAATAGTATCCATCTTGATGCCAAGGTATTGCCTTACCTTTCAGCGGGGGTTTGCAAAAAAGAGAAACACCCCATAAAATTATATTTTTTCCAATAAGTTGTTCAACTTTATCTAAGATAAAAGGACTATATGATGCTTCTAATAGAGATTTGTCACCTATTATTCCTTCAGGATTATCATTTTCTAAATGAACGTTAATCATAGATTCATGCATTGCATCAGGGTTATTTTTTAAGACATTTTCAGCTCCAGATTTCATTTTAATAAATAAATTTGAAGGAATTTTTTTATTTGGAGTAATATATCCATTTTTATTATAAAAGTTGATTTCTTCTTTTGATAATAATTGTTTCATATAATTTAAATTAAAACATTAATCCTATGTAAAATATATTTAAGGTTCAAGTTAAAAGATTATTTTATTTATATGTAAATTAAGATTTTATATACAAATGTTAAATTTTGTAATATTGTTTTTTATCATTAAAAACTATTGCATATATGTATAGAGGAGAAATTACAGATGCTCACCACCATTTATGGGATTATAAATTTAAATACTCTCATGGTTGGTTAGGTTCTAAATCTCATCCTTGGACTGGTGATTGGTCCATGTTAGCAAAAAGTTATTTAATTGAAGATTATTTAGATGATATAAAAAATCAAAATGTAGTAAAAAGTGTTCATGTTGATGCAGAGTGGAATGATGAACCTGGATCTTGGGGTGAGACTATCTGGTTAGATAAAATATCTAATTCTTATGGATTTCCAAATTCTATTGTAGGTCATGTTAATTTAAATAATGATAATGTTGAGCATATAATTAATAAACACCTTGAATCTTCAAAGCTTTTTAATGGCATAAGACATAATCAATTTAATCATGACAAAGATAAAAATTTTATTTTTTCTGAAATAAATATGATGCAATCTGATAAGTGGCTTAAAAATTTTAAATTATTAAAAAAATATGACTTATCTTTTGATTTAGCTTGTTTTTATAATCAATTATTAGATGGTGCAAATCTTGCTAAAAATAATCCTGATATAATAATTATATTAAATCATGTAGGCCAACCTATAAAAAGAGATCCAGAAGAGTTTACAAGATGGAAAGAAGGGATGAAAGAAATATCTCAAAATAAAAATGTATATTGTAAATTATCTGGAGTTACAATGACAGATCATAATTGGACGAATCAAAGCATTAAAAATATATTTGAATATGTTATTGAATGTTTTGGAATAGATCGTTGTCTAGTAGCTAGTAATTTTGCAGTTGATAAATTATTTGGAAGTTATGATCAAATATATAATGCTTATAAAGAAATATTGCAAAATTACTCTGAGGAAGAAAACAAAAAATTATTTTCACAAACAGCTAATAGAATTTATAAGATAAGGTAACTATTTATGAAGAAAAGAAATAAAGTAGCATTAATAACTGGAGGTGGAACTGGCATAGGTTTTGCAATTGCAAAAGAACTGCATTCAATGAAGTATACAGTAGTTCTCACCGGCAGAAGAAAAAATAAATTAATTGAAGCGAGAAAAAAACTAAAAACGAGATGTTATATTTTCGAGAATGATATATCTGACAAATCTTCTATAACTACTCTTGTAAATGATATTGAAAAAAATATTGGAAATATAGATATATTGATAAATAATGCGGGAACACATTTAAAGAAATTAGCTTTAGATACAACTGACGAAGAATGGAGCAAGGTTATTGATACAAATTTAAATGCAGTTTTTTCTCTTTCAAGAGAATGCTCTAAAAAAATGATTAAAAGAAAAAAAGGTAATATTATTATGGTTGGTTCAGTGACAAGTATTATGGGTCTTCCTAATGTAGCAGCTTATGCAACAACGAAAACGGCATTAGCTGGACTTACAAGAGTTTTAGCAATTGAGTTAGGTAAATATTCTATTAATGTAAACTGTATTTGTCCTGGTTTTATTAAAACAGCAATATTTGCCAAAGTTAAAAAGAAGGATCCTAAAAGATTTGTTAAAATATTATCAAGAACTTCACTTAATCGTTTTGGAAAGGTAGAGGATATATCAAATGTAGTTGGCTTCTTGTGTTCACCTGATGCTAATTTTATTACAGGGAGTATTATTCCAGTAGATGGAGGTTTTCATAGTAGTTTTTGATTGGTATTACAAATCAAAAAATATTGTAACATTAAATGAAGTATTCTTTTAGATGGTTTGGGCCCAATGATCCAACTAACCTTAATCAAATTAGGCAGGTAGGAGCTAATCACATTGTTACCTCTTTAACTGATATCCAATATGGTGAAAAGTGGACTAATGGAGCTATACAAAAAAGAAAAAAAATCATTGAAAAAATTAATTTTAAAAATCAATTGAAATTGCACTGGTCAGTTGTAGAAAGTTTACCTGTACATAATGATATTAAAATCCGAGCAGGAAAATATCAATATTATATTGATCAGTATAAAAATTCTTTAAAAAATTTAGCTAATAATAATATAAAAACGGTTTGTTATAATTTTATGCCTATTGTTGATTGGATAAGGACAGATTTGAATTATAAACTTTCAGACGGATCTATTGCCCTTAAATATAATCATTTTCACATGTGTATTTTTGAAGTTTTTATTCTTAAATTAAAAGGAGCCGAAGATAGATATATTAGTAATGATATTTCTATAGCTAAAAGGTTGTTGAAGAATATGAATAATACAGAAAAAGATAATATTAAAAAATCTTTAATGGGTGGTCTTGCTGCTACAGATAGACAGTATTCTTTAAAAAGTCTAAAATATGAAATTGATCAATACAAAGAAATTAGTCATAAAGATTTAAGAAATAATTTAAAATTATTTTTAAAAGAAATATTTCCAGTTTTAAAAGATTTAGATATTTATTATTGTATTCATCCAGATGACCCTCCATATAATATTTATGGTTTGCCAAGAATAGTGTCAAATGAAAAAGATATAGAATTCATTACATCAATATTTAAAGATAAGCATAATGGAATTACTTTTTGTTCCGGTTCATTAGTTGTTAATAAAAAAAATAATTTAGAAAATATTATTAAAAAATATGGAGAATATATTAATTTTATACATTTAAGAAATATAATTAGAGAAAATAAATCTTATAATTTTTATGAAGCACATCATTTAGAAGGTACATTTGATATGGTTCAGATCATTAAAAGTTTGCTTAAAGAAGAGGATAAAAGAAAAAAAAATAACAAGCCAAATAATCAAATTCCCATGAGGCCAGATCATGGACATACTATTTTATATGATCAAGATCGATTTACAATTCCTGGATATTCATTATTAGGAAGGATGAAAGGTCTTGCAGAAATTAAGGGTATAATAAAGAGCTTAGAATAATATTAAATTTTTTAATAAGGGGTTATAATGCATATTTGTTCTATAGGTGAGTGTATGGTTGAATTATCTTCTTCCAAATATGGCAAATATAACATGGGTTTTGCTGGTGATACAGCAAACACAGCAATCTATCTATCTCGTTTAGGGGCAAAAACTTCTTATTTAACAGGGGTAGGCAAAGATAATTTAAGTAAAAAAATGATTAATTATTTAAAAAAAGAAAAAATTTTAACAAACAATATTTTGATTAGTCATAAAAAAACTGTTGGATTATATTTAATTGAAAATGATAAAAAAGGAGAAAGAGAGTTTTTTTATTGGAGATCAGATTCAGCAGCAAAAACATTATTTGATGATATAGATATTTTAAAATTTTCCAAAAAATTTATTAATTGTGATGCTATTTATTTTTCAGGAATTACTCTTTCTATTTATAATACTAAAAATATAAATAAATTTTATTTTTTATTAAAATTATTAAAAAAAAATAATGTAAAGATTTATATCGATCTCAATATAAGATTAAAAAACTGGTTAAACAGAAATTTTGCAAACAAAATAATAAAAAAATTTAGCTTATTGTGTGATATTATTTTTATTTCAAATGAGGATTTAATTTCTTTAAAAATAAAAAGTTTTAAAGATTTTGTTTCACAGTATTCTAGAAATGCATTAGTTATATATAGACATGGAAATGGAATGATAAAAATGTACAAAAATAAAGTATTTTTTAAATATAATATAAAATTAGAAAAAAAAGTAATAGATGCTACTGGTTGTGGAGATGCTTTTAATGCATCTTTTTTAATTAATTACATGAAATATTATAATATAGAGCATTGTATAAAAGTTGCTCATAAGCTGGGAAAAAAAGTAGCATTTACAAAAGGTGCCATAATAAAAAAAGAAAAATTTGTATCAAGGAATTATGCAATCTGATCTTATAAAAGAAATTCAAAAGCAAAAAAAAATACCTATAATAGGAAAAGGTAAAGCTAGTGAAATTTTTGATAAAGTTGATACCCTAATTACTCAAGAATATAAAATTATTGAGATTACTCTAAGAAGTGACTCAGCTTTAGAAGTTTCTATTGAAATTAAAGATAAATACCCTAATCTCATAATTGGACTTGGATCTATAAAATCAATTACACAACTTAAAGAAGTTTCAAAATACAATTTTAATTTTTATATTTCCCCAGGTATTAATGAAAAAATGTTAGATTTTTCAAATTCGAATAATTTAAATTTTATTCCTGGAGTATCTACTTCTTCAGAAATTATGAAAGGAATTGAATATGATTATAACATTTTAAAATTTTTTCATTCAGAAAAAAATGGAGGGATTAGTGCATTAAAGTTTTTTAATGAAATTTTTCGAGATATTTTATTTATTCCTACAGGGGGAGTAAATAAAGATAATTGCGATTCATATTTACAAGAAAATAATGTTCTAGCTGTAGGATCAACAAGTTTTTATTAACTAAAAAATTATTCTTTATAAAGATTGTATTAAACCTTTTATATATCCAACTGCATAGGCCATTCCTGCATGCCATGGTGCATCACAATTTAAAGCCGGGGTATGATCAGGTATAATAACACCCTGATAGTTATTTTTTTTTAATATTTTAATTATATTAACCATGTTGATATCACCTTCATCAACAAATGCCTCTATGTAATTCGGAACTTTACCTTTGACATTTCTAAAGTGAATATAGCCAATTCTTTCTTCTTTTGAAAACTGATCTACATAAGATTCAAGTCCTGTTTCTTGCATTTCTTGCATTGAACCTAGGCACAATTCAATTTTATTATTAGGACTTTTATTCATCTTAATTAAATTTAAATATTCACTTGGGTTTATTAAAATTCTTGCAGTTTTTCTCATAATTGGCAGGGGTGGGTCATTAGGATGTGCTGCTAAAATTACATTATTTTCTTCTGCTATAGGAATTATTTTATCTAAAAAATATTGTAATCTTTCCCAAACTTCCTTTTCTGAAGTTTCAGATACAAATTTATTAGGATTTCCTTTTTTATACCGCATATTCCAAACCATACCATCAGGTATAGGTTTTTGAAAATCTCGACTTCCTTCTATTAACGCTACAGATTCTGCGCCACCTCTAGCATATTGTCCGCGTTCCCAACCCCAAACACCTGCAATAGAAAAACAATAACCTAAGATTGGAATGCCCACTTCCCCCATATTTTTTATTAGTTTTTTAATGTCTTCGATTTGCTTATCTTTATTAGGGCCGTCAAGAAGTACATCTGACCAATGTAGCGGATTTAAGTTTTCAAGTGCTTCGAGTTGTAGTTGATTTTCATTTAAATCTTTTTTTAAACCTTCTAATAGCTCTTTATCCCAAATGGGTTCATTATCACAAACACCCCATCCATCATTATCACCAGAGGAAATTTCTGGATTAGATCCACTGAAATAGTTAGTTAAATGGGCAACTATATGTGTTGTTCCAATTTGTTTAGCAAATTTATAATTTTTATGATTAAGAGAATTTCTATATAAGCCAAGACCAATTTTCATAAGATTCTTTTATAATAGATGATCTTGTATTTTCAATATATTTCATATATGAAATTTTAATTTTATGTGAAAAATAAGTTTTAATTAATGCAAAAACCAAATTTAAAATCAACCTATAGAGCGCCTGCTTTGGACAAAGGTTTGGATATAATTGAACTGTTAGCTTTATCTTCTATTGGTTTAACACAAGCCAAAATTGCAAATCATTTAAATAAGTCTGTTAATGAAATATATAGAATGTTAAATACACTTAGAGAAAGAAATTATGTAGAGTTTGATCAGTCCACTGATCAATATATTCTTTCTTATAAGTTATTAAACTTAGCTTCATCTTTTAACCCTACTAAAACTCTTTTAGAAAAAGCAAATCCTATTATGAAAGAAATTACAGCAAAAATCAAACAATCTATTCACTTGTCAATTTATACAGCTGGAAAATTATTAGTTATTGCGAAGTGTGATAGTGGTTCTGCTTATAATTATCATGTTGCAATAGGTTCAAGTTTTGATTTATTAGAAACATCATCAGGACGAGTTATTTTAACTTTTCAATCTGAGGAAGAAAGAGTAAGACGATTAGCAAGAAGAAAAGTTTTTTTAAATATTGAAAAAAATAATCACATTCCTAAATCTCAGTTAAGAACATTAGAAAAAAAATTTACAAAAAAAACTATTCATAAGATATTTAAAGATAGGTGTGAAATTGTTAAAAGTTTAAAAATAGTGGGCATAACAAATATATCATATCCAATTTTTGATCATTCAGGATATGCTATAGCTTCTTTAACCACACCTTATCTAAATAGACTTTATGAAAAAGATTCAGACCTGGAGGAATCTTCTAAAATAATAGCAAATTATGCTAAAAAATTATCTTCAGACTTGGGTTATATTTAATAATTAAACTCCTTTACTAAAATTAAATATGTTTTATATTTGAATTATTTATGATGAAGAATTTTACGGACAGATTATCAACATGTTATACTGGTGCAGTTCATGATATCATGAGAGGTATTGGTTGTAAAAATTTTGTTTTACCTTCAGAAATTAGACCAACAAAAAACAATCATGTTTTAGCAGGTCAAATTTTTACAATGGAAGGTGAGGTTGATAAAACAGTTAGTGAACATGAAACATTATTAGAGTGGACAGGTTTTTTATCAAAAGCGCCAAAGGGTAAAGTTGTAATTTGTCAACCTAATACTAATGAAATAGCTCTTATGGGCGAATTATCTGCAGAAGTTTTGCAGTTAAGGGGAGTTAAGGGATATATAGTTGATGGTGGTTCAAGAGACATGGATTTTATTATAAATATTAATTATCCCGTATGGTTTAAATTTTTTACACCAAAAGATGTGGTTAATTATTGGAAACCAACAAAATATGAAACAGATATTATTATTGGCGATGTTACAATTTCAAATGATGATTATGTATTGGCTGATATAGATGGTGTGATTATAATACCAAAAAATATCATTGAGGAAGTTTTGGTAAAGACTGAAGAAATGATAAACACCGAAAACTTAGTTAGAAAAGCAATAAGAGAAGGTGAGGATCCTCAAAAAGCATATCTTAAATATGGTATTTTTTAACACTAAGAGTTTTATTAATACAATTGAGTAATGAAATTTAAAGCAGAGTACAGAATGCAAGAAGTAATTCTAAATTACGATATTTGTTTTTTGTTAATATAAAAACTTTTTTCAAATTCCCCTTTCATTTTTTCAATAGTTGATTTAGCAGAAGTGTCATTTGATAAATATTGATTTATCAATGTACCTGCTACATCTTGAAAATACATATAACCATCATATCTTGGTCTTAACCAAGATGTTTCTAGGGTTTTCAATGTATCTTTAAAAAAATTATTACAATCATCATTTATTGATTTATCTTTCCAGGCCTTTATATTACCCGGTTGTCCTCCTGAAAAATAGTAAATATCTTTTTGACACTCTTCAGAAGCTACCCAAAACGTATATTTTAAAGTCATATCAATTTCTTTTGTTAGTTTAGATATTGCAAGTCCAGTTCCTCCAATTTGTGAACCAGAGCAATTATTTGTATCTTGATTAAAAGAGGGTGTATTAGTAAATTTTATAATAGAATTTTTAAATTCTTTTCTTGAATAATTAGAATATCCATAAAGTAATGGACAATAAACAATATTATTGTTTGTAGACATATAATCTAATATTTGAATAGGATTCATTGTTAGACAGATTTTTGGAATTAAATCTGACAATTTTTTCATCATCTTTAAAATTGATATTCCAATATCTATACTAATAAATTCTTTGTCATTTTTATAAATTGGATTACCAATATTTGCGGTAATAGTATTGAAATTTGAAATTGCATCTACGGGCTTATTTGGCCACATAACTTTTTTATTTTCAGCAAGAATAATAATATCTTCATAGGTGTTTGGCACTGTATCTATTAAATCAGGTCTATATGCGCTTACAGGTGTCGCTGCGTCAACTCCTAAAGCATACTGATGATTATTGAACTCATAACTTAAATGTGAAAGACCAACACTTTGTTGTTTTATAATTTCTAAATTTTTTTTATATTCATCATATTGATCAAGTTCTAAAAGCAAATCTTTTCTTGATGCTTCGCCTACATGAGGATGATCAATAATCATTAAATCATAATCAAATGCCATTTGTTCAATAGGTCTATCTGCAAATGCTTGAAGAGGTCTTTTGTCCCAAACTATTTTATAATCAGAATATTTTTTTTCAAACTCCTTTGAAGTTGCAACCATTGGATCAAAACCACGAGGATGATCCCACGTTATACCTTTAAGAATTGGCATTTATTTTTTTACCTCAACCTGATCCTTAAATTTTTTAGGATTTTTATAAGTAACAGAGTGAAGGTGTTCACAATATAATACTAATTCTCCTTCCCCTTTAAATACTTCATAGCTAGTTCTAATAAGCCCCATCTTTAAATATTTTGGACGTTTTTCCATATTAGTTCTAATTGTATAAATTGTGTCACCTATAAATGTAGGTTTAATAAATCTTAATTTATCATATCCATAGCTAAATGAATTAACACAATTAGTAGCAACTAATCCTAAACCGTAAGAAAATACCATTGCTCCTGCAATTAATCTTTTATTAAATACACCCTCTTTAGTTGCAAAATACTCATCCGCTACATATGGATGTATATCTAAACACATCATATTAAATTGCATTGCCTCTCCCTCAGAAATAGTTCTTCGAAGAGAGCGAATCTTATGTCCTATTATAATATCTTCATAAAACCAATTTTCTGAATTCCAAACAGGTATTTCTGAGTGTTTTTCAGGCATATCTTGTGGATTAGTTGACTCCAAACCTATTGTTGGTTTATATTTAAAATCTTTATTCATATATAAATTTATGATACAATTTTTTATATATACTAATCATAATCATATCAATGATAAAATTTTTAGAAAGTTCATTGAAGTATTAGTAAACTGCACCTGTTGGAACATTGATGTTTACTACCTGCTCCATTAGTGATGTTAAAATAGAAGATTATATTAAGGAAAGATATCCATTTATTATTGCAACAATTATAGCATTATTAATTATAACTTATTTGCCTTTTTTAATTTTATTCCTTCCAAATTTATTAATGTAATTTATAATTTAATAAATTTATGTATTCTAAATCTAAAAAACAATTTAAAGAATCTCAAAAATATTTAGCAGGTGGGGTTAGTAGTCATTTTAGAATGATTTATCATCCCGTTCCATTAACTTATAAATCTGCAAAAGGAAGTAAATTACAAGACATAGATGGAAACATATATATTGATTATGCTTTAGCAGCAGGTCCAATGGTTTTGGGGCATGCGCCTAATGAAGTGCTAAAAGCTGTAAAGAAATCACTTTCAAAAGGACAATTGTATTATGGTCAACATGAAACTGAAATTAAATTAGCAAAAAAAATTACAAAAATTATTCCAAGCGCAGAACGTGTGCGCTTTGCATCTTCAGGGTCCGAAGCTGTTCATGCTGCTATAAGATTATCACGAGGTTATAGTAAAAAAAAATTAATTCTTAAATTTCATGGCCACTATCATGGTTGGTTTGATAACCAAATGCTAGGGATTAATCCACTTAATAAAAATAATAAAGTTTATAATTCTTATGGCACAAATATGGAATCTATGGGTCAAATTCCAAGCTCAGCCGAAGATGTAATTTCAATCTCTTGGAATGATATAGATATTTTTAAAAAAACAATAAAAAAATATAAAAAAGATTTAGCTGCAGTCATTATGGAGCCAATAATGTGCAATACTTGTGTAATTCTTCCAAAAGAAAAATATCTAGAGGAAGTAAGAAAAATATGTACACAAAATAAAATAATATTAATATTTGATGAGGTTATTACTGGATTTAGAATAAAGCTAGGTGGTGCTCAAGAATATTTAAATATAACACCTGATTTAAGTATTTTTGCAAAAGGTATTGCTTCAGGATTTTCTCTTAGCTGTTTAGTGGGGAAAAAGAAAATTATGGATTTCTTAACAATGAATAAAGTCATTCATGGTGGCACATATAATAGTAGCGTTCTAAATACTGTTGCAGCTCTCAAAACCATTGAAATAATAGAAAAACAAAAAAATAATTTCTATAAAAGATTAGATGCTATGAGAAAAAAACTTTCAGATGAGTTTTATAAAATAGCTAAGAAAAAAAATATTAATATTAATATTCAAGGAATAGGTTCTATATTCCATATTTCTTTTACAAAAAAACCTGTTTTAAATAATCATAAAGACTATTTAGAAACTGATTTAAAAACCTCGCAAAAATTTATCAGAACAATGCAAGATAATAAAATTAGAATCACCGGAAGAGGAACTTGGTTTATTTCCTTTGCTCATTCAAATACAGATATAAAAAATACAATAAAATCATTTAAAAAAAGTATTAATAACCTTAATAAATAATAAGTTTATCCATTGTCTACTAATTTATTTTTTTTGAAAATTTTATTATGTGCTTTTTTTGTTCCATCATGAAAAGATCCGAACCACTTATCAAGAGGGCTTGTTAATTCTCCATAATTACATTCAAAATATTTATGGTGTAGATAATGAAAATATCCGGCACCTGGTATTGATTTTCCTGTCTTAGAATTTACTACCAACCTTTCATAACCTGAATGACCTTTTTGAGCACCCAAAGTAGTATGCATACCTTGATAAATAAAATGCAAAGGATGAGACGGTATTACAAAATGCAACAATATTGTAGTTAAATATAATAGATGTTCAATTGGGTGCATAGAAAGTCCAGACCATGGTCCAACATTTACATTTCTATGATGTAAATAGTGCACCCAATCATAAAGAGGTTTCCAGTGAATTAAGCGATGAATTAAATAGAAATGAATATGCTGAATAATTGGTATGAAAATTAATAAAAATACAAAATATACAGGATTAGATAACCAATCCTTAATAGGGAATAACATATAATCATTTGCATAGCACCAAAGCATAAAAGATTCATAAATTGTCCAAATAGGAACTGCGCTACATAAACTCCAAAACATATTTTCTCTAGTTTGTGAACCAAAGAGCCATCTTTTACCAACACCCAAGGATCTTAGATTATATCTATATTTGTTTTCTTGAGATTTATTAATATGTAAATGTAAGTGCCATAGGCCAGAATAAATAAATAAAATAATAAAATTTCTTATAAAAATTACCGATATCCAATCAATGTTAAGACTTTGAAATTTTTCAAATGTAGGTAAAAAATATAAATAACTTACTAAAGTTATAGTAAAATGAACTACTGCCCACGGAAGTATAAAGCCATCAGGGTAATGAAAAAGCCATTTTAGCAAAGCAAAAGGTTTAATGGGCCAAACAAAAAGTGGTTTATATGCTAATCTACCTGGAGCCCAACCTCCTCCAGAACTCACAAGTTCATCTTCTTCAATTTTCATACTATCATATCCTTTTTCTTGTTCAGAAAAGCCTTAAATAAATCTAATTCATTTTTTTCTATTCCAATTATATGTTTTTTTTGAGGAAATATATTTGAAATAACATCTTTTTTAAATTCTTTATATGCATTAACTCTTTCTTTTTGAATATCTGCATAAACTTTATTAAAGTTTCTATAACTTTTAGCATGTCTCGGAATCTCAATAGAACTGCAGCCCAAAATATCTTCGGAAAATAAAAATTGAACATCACTTTTTTTTCCAGCTCCTATAGAAAGAGTAATTAAAGAAGTAGATTCTGTAATAAGACCAACAATTTCCTCTGGGACACATTCTATTTCAACTCCCCACGCACCAGTGTCTTTAATGTCTTTAATATCTTTATAAATTTGTATAGCCTCTTTAGATTTTCTACCATAAGCTCTCACACCGCCTATCCAAGTTGAACGCCTTGGGACTAATCCTGCATGTCCCTGAAAAGGAATTTTAAAATCATTAAGATATTTCATAAAATTTAAATTCCAAGAACCGCAATGAATTGAATCAGCTCCAATTTCAACAATCTCTAAAGCTTTCTTAACTATGTCATTCTTTGAGGAATAATTAATAAAAGGAACGGCAACAGTCATAAATGTTTTTGGAGCAGCTTGTCTTATTTTGCGTAAATCTAATGAAGGTCTTGTTAGAAGTAAATCAATCTTCGCTTCTTCAGCAGCAGCAGCCTCTTCTGCAGATGAAACAAAAATTTGAGTAAGTTTTTTTTTACCTTTCAAATCAATTAAATCTCTAACAGTATAATTTCTATAGCCCGGTTCTAAGTTAATAGAAAAAACTTTTTTTAGTTTTATTTTCATACTTAAATGATTTATTTATATTTAAATTAATTTTTTTTCAACTCTTATTAAATAAATTCCACTAATAATTATAACTATACCTCCAAAAATAATCATTGAACTTGGAATTTGATCAAGTAAAAAATATCCAATTAAACCTGTCCATATAAAAGCTGTATATTCTAATGGGGCTACCGAGCTGACTTCTGCAAACTTAACAGATAAAGCAAATAAATAATGACTTGTTACAGACAAAATACCTGTAAAAGATAATAATATAAGAAAAATAAAAGAAGGTGAAATAAAATTTTTAGGAAAAAAAAATAAAGATAAAATTAAAAGGCCTAAAGAGTAATAAAAAACAGTAGCATATACATTATCAATCTTCATAATAGATCTTGTTGTAACGTAAGCTATGGCGACAAAAAAAGCACCTAAGACAGGTACTAAGGATACCAACGAAAACAAATCTTCTCCTGGTTGTATAATAATTAAAACCCCTATAAAACCCAATGAAACTGCAATAAATTTTAATATATTAAATTTTTCATTTAAAAAAACAATTGCAAGTAAGGTACTTAGTACAGGAGCAAAATTGTAAATCGCCATCACCTCAACTATAAAAAATTTTTGTATAGAAAAAATATAAATAATAAAAGCAAATGCCATTGAAAAAACTCTAACAAAATGTTTTGAAATATTTTTTACTTTGAAATTATTTTTACCTTTATATAAAATTAATGTAAAACTAAATATGAAGCAAGTTAAAGCATTAAAAAAAATTACTTCCCATTGAGGAAAAATATTAAGTAATATTTTTGTTAAAGCGCCATTAATTGAAATTAACAAAGCAAGCAATAACATTAAAGTGCGTCCTAAATTTATTTTTGATATTTTGTTCATAGGGTTAAATGTTATAAGTAATTAATATTGGCAATAAATTTAATCTATTTTTTTCTATAAATGATGATATTTTCTAAGCATCTTTTAAGTTAGATCTTTTAATTAATAAATTTGTTAGCCATTTAGGATCCATTTCAGGAACAGATGATAAAAGCAATTCTGTATATTCTGGATATGGGGGATTTAAAATTTGACTTTTCATTCCTTGTTCAATAACTCTCCCTTGATTCATAACAACAATTTGATCAGAAATTGCTCTTACTGTAGCAATATCATGGGTAATAAATATATATGTAATTCCAAGCTCTTTTTGAAGTTTTTGTAAAAGTTTTAAAATTCCCTCCTGAATGATTTGATCAAGAGCTGAAGTTACTTCATCGCATATAATTAATTCAGGATTTGCTGCAAGCGCTCTAGCAATACATATCCGTTGTTTTTGACCTCCAGATAATTCAAACGGGAATCTATTAAGATATGTTTCATCAAGCTCAATCATATTCAAGAGCTCAATTACTCTTTTCATTTTCTCTTCTCTTATTAAACCATGATAAAACTCAATAGGCCGCCCTATTATTTCTTGAACCGTTTGACGTGGATTAATTGCTGTATCTGGCATTTGAAAAATCATTTGAATAACTCTTAGCTGTTCTTTATTTCTTTTTTTAAGCTTGGGATGAAGCTCCTTGTCAAAATATGATATTTTACCATTTGTCTGAGGCAACAAACCTGTAATAACTTTGGCTAAAGTAGATTTTCCTGATCCGCTTTCCCCCACAATTGCTAAAGTTTTGCCTTTTGGAATTTGTATTGATATATCAAATAATACTTTTGATTTGCCATATGCAGCATCAATGTTTTTTAATGATAAAATTGTATTTGAACTCTTTTCTTCGGGTTTGGTTAATGATCTGACTGACCATAGAGATTTTGTATATTCTTGTTTAGGATCAAAAAGCATTTTAGCTGTTGTAGCTTCTTCAACTTCTTTCCCATATCTAATAACTTTAATTTTATCCGCCATTTGTGCAACAACTGCTAAATCATGAGTTATGTAAATTGCTGCAGTATTAAATTTTTTAATGATGTCTCTGATTGCTGTCAATACTTCAACTTGTGTTGTTACATCTAAAGCAGTTGTAGGTTCATCAAAAATTATCAACTCTGGTCTTGGAGAAATAGCCATCGCTGTCATAATCCGTTGTAACTGCCCACCAGATACCTGATGGGGATATCTCTCTCCAATTAAATTGGGAATGGGTAGTTGAAGAGTATTATATAATTCAATAGCATCATTCTTTAGAGATATTTCTGTACCTAGTTTAGCTCTTTTAGCCGATTCAATTGTTTGGTTAATTAATTTATGGGCAGGGTTAAATGCTGCTGCTGCTGATTGAGCTACATAAGAAATTTTTGTTAACCAAATTTTTCTTTTTTGTGCATCAGTAATTTTAGTTAAATCAATTCCATCAAATATAATAGAGCCACTAATTAGTTTACAACCTGGTTGAGCATAACCCATCGCAGCCTTACCCATAGTAGATTTACCAGCGCCACTTTCACCGATAAGTCCTAAAACCTCTCCTCTATTAAGTTTTAAATCAATACCTCTAATAATTTCATGCCAACGACCATCTGCAAATCCATTGATTTTTATATCTTTCATTTCTAAAAGAATTTTATTTTTTCTATTTGTTAAATTTGTTGACATTATTTTATTTCTTTTCTTGAAGTTCCTAGTAAGCGAGCAAGTCCTTCAGTAAATAAATTTAAAGATACAACCAATGATGATAGTGCTAAAGCTGGCCCTATAACGGTTATAGGTGATATAAAAATAAATGGTCTATAATCATTAATCATGCTTCCCCATTCAGGGAAAGGTGGTCTAATGCCAAAACCTAAGAATCCAAAAGATCCAATTAATATAGGTGCAAAACCTGCTCTAATAGCAAATTCTACTAACATAGTTCCAGATATATTCGGTAATACTTCTCGCCAAATAATAGAAAGTGCACTCTCACCTCTTAAGCGAGCCACTATCACGTAATCACTCATAATTATATCCAAAGCAGCTGATCTTGAAATTCTAGAAATTCTTGGTGCATAAACTAGCGCTACAGCTAATGCCATTAGTATTGGCTCCCCAGATAATTTAGGACCAGCAACTAAGATTGCTAATAATCCTAAAACTAAAAAAGGAATTGAAATTAAGGCTTCATTGAAACGTTGAACAAATTCATCTACCCAACCTCCTATATAAGCTGAAAGGAGTCCGGTAAAAGAACCTATCACTAATCCTATCATTGTTCCAAATATTGATAAAGAAATAACCATATATGAACCATGAACAACACGACTAAAAACATCTCTTCCTAAATGATCAGTTCCAAAAAAATTAATCCAATTCATCCCTAATAAGGGCTTTCCTGCTCCCATTTGAGCATAATGGAATGGTGCCCAAAATGGTCCCGTGACTGCAATAAGAAGATGAATAGATAAAATTACAAAACCAATTTTAAACATTAAGTTGCTACTTCTCCATATAGACAAAAATTTTAAAATGAAATTCATCTATTAGGTTTTTCTCAATTTAGGATTAAGTAAGATGCTAATTACATCTGCAATTAAATTAGCAGATATATAAAATCCTGCGGCTACTAATATTGTAGCTTCAACAACAGGTAGGTCTTTATTTTTTATTGCTTCAATCAATAATCTACCAAAACCAGGAAATGAACAAATTTGTTCAACAACAACTACCCCCCCTATAAGAAATCCTAGGTTCAGAGCAGTTACATTAAGTGTGGGTACTATGGCATTTGGCAGAGCATGTTTAATCAAAACTCTATATCTTGGAAGACCTTTTAATCCTGCCATCAAAACATATTCAGCATTCAGTACCTCGATCAAATTATCACGCAACATTCTAACACCATAAACAAACATCACTAAAGCAAGTGTTACTGAAGGCATGATTAATGCCATTATCCATTCACCTAAAGTTGATGATTCATTTACAAGAGATATGGCGGGCAATAAAGGAAATATAACTACAAATACTATTAGCAATATAGTTCCAATTATAAAATCAGGCATAGATAAAATAATAAGAGTGATAGCTGATAGAATATTATCAATTTTTTTATCTTTATTAGATGCTTGAACCAAAGCTGTAATAAAAGTTAAAGGCAAGTATAATAAGAAAGCACAGGTTGAAAGAATCAATGTATTAAAAATTTTTGGTGCCAGTATCTCGGTTAAAGGGCGAGTACTTATTAAAGAGTAGCCTAAATCACCCCGCATGATATTAAAAAGCCAAAAAAAATATCTTTGCACAGGGGGAATATTTAAACCTGCTCTTTCCCTTAAAATAGCAAGATTCTCTTCATTGGCATCCCTTCCTAAAATTCTAGTAGCAACATCACCCGGCAAGATTTCTAGAAGTCCATAAAGTATAGCTGATACAATCAATAAAGTTAATAATGCTAAAAATATTCTTTTAGTGATTAAGGTTAAATAGATCATCTACTCCCAGTATTGATAAAATAAAATTAAAAAGTTAGATTACAAAAAAGAATATAGCAAATCATTTAATACAAATATTTTTATAAATGGTAGAACAGTAAAAATGTGAGTAAAAAAATATTTTACTTTAAGATAAAACATTTACTTTTAAAAAAAGACAAAATATGGCGTAATACATGATTTATTCCGCATTTAAAAATCTTCTTTACACTTTTTTAAAATAATGATCATATACATTTATATTTAAATATTTAATTCATATACAAACTGGGAGGTAAATGATGAATAAAAAACTAACTTTTTTTGTGAGTGTATTTTTTTTACTCACAAATTTCTTTACATTTTCTTCAGCGAATGCTGATGAAAAATGTTTAAAGGTTGTTGCTCATGAGTGGATGGGAGAGAAAACTGTTGCGGATCCTGCTCGTCAATTTGCAATGGATGAAACTTTTAGAACCTTTACTACTAATGAGGGTCTGATGAGAATAGATAATAGTTTTAATCCTCAACCTTTATTAGCTGAATCTTGGGAACAAAATAGTGATGCTACTGAATGGACTTTTCATTTAAAAAAAGGTGTTAAGTTTCATGATGGTACTGATTTTGATGCGGAAGATGTAGTATGGACATACAAAAGGATTTTAGATCCAGATACTTTATCAGGCTCTAAAGCAATATTAGAAGTTTTTTTAAAAGATATTGTAGCTGTTGATAGTCATACTGTTAAGTTTATTGCTGAAAATCCTACTGTAGAGATGCCACTTATGCTTAAAACTAAGCATACCGGAATTGTTCCAAGTGGATCAACTCATGAAAGTCTTCAAGCAAATCCAATTGGAACAGGACCTTATCAATTAGTGGGCTTTAAACCTGGCAACAGCTCAGATATGTTTATTAGAAATGATAACTATTGGGATAAATCTAAATCATTAGCAGAATGCATGGAGTTAATTCCTATATTGGATCCAGCAGCAAGGGTAGCAGCTCTTACTTCGGGCCAAGTGGATCTTATTCCAGTAATTGATCCTGCTTCAGGATTTGGATTAAAATTTGATTCAAATGTTTCTCTTGATATAGCTTCTGGTGGAACTGTAATGACTATGTCAATGTGGAAAGATACTCCTCCCTTTGATGATATTAAAGTGAGACAAGCTATGAAATTAGTTGTTGATAGACAAATGCTTGTTGATACTGCATTCTTTGGTTTTGGTGAACCTGGAAATGATAATCCAGTAGCTCCTTCTCAATCTTATGCATATCGTCACGATATAAAACAGCAAGATTGTGAAAAAGCTAAATCATTAATTGCTGAAGCAGGTTATCCAGACGGGTTAAATGTTGATCTTAATACAGCTGAAGCTTTTCCTGGAATGGTTAATGGCGCTGAAGCATATGCTCAAATGGCAGCATGTGGAAATATCAATGTTAATCTTATCAAGCATCCATCGGATACTTATTGGGATGTTGTATGGTTGAAAGAACCTTTTCTAACTTCATCTTGGGGTTTTAGGCCTCCGGGGGAAGCATTTGGAATTGCTTATATTTCAGAGGCAAAATATCCTGAAACACATTTTTATAATACAGAATTTGATGCTTACGTTAATGAAGCAGCAGGAACTGTTGATAAAACAGAAAGAGAAAATCTTTATAAAAAAGCACAAGAATTACTATCTGAAGATGGTGGTGTTATTGTTCCTGGATTTTTAGCAACTGTTGCAGCAATGCGAGTTCAATGTACTGGATATACTGCTGAAGCTAACGTAGTTAATTTCTATATATCTGATTTCAGATGCGAAGGTAAAAACTAAAAAAAATTATATAAAAAGGCAGCTTATAGCTGCCTTTTTTTTTATAAAAATTTAATATGAAAATTTCAAATATTGATATTCGTTTGTGTCGGCATTCTAGTTCTTTGATGAAAGATTCTGAAATGCGTGATGGAAAAAAATCAGATTTAGAATTTCTTGTAATTACTTTTGATACAGATGAAGGCTTATCAGCATCTACTTTTGGCTTTGCTGGAAGAGGTGCTTCTATGGCTGGTGAAATAGCTAACTCGATTTTCAAACCTTTTTTTCTTGGAAAAAATCCATTGTATCGCGAACAACATTGGCATGATTACCGTATGGCTGACAGGTGGTGGAATCATTCACCAATATATGGTTATGGAGCATTTGATATTAATTGTTGGCTTCTATCTTCTCTTCAAGCAAATCAACCACTCTATAAATATCTGGGAGCATATAGGGATTCGATTCCTATCTATGGTAGCTCTATGATTTTAGACAGTCCAGAAGCTTATGCAAAAGAAGCACTAGAATATAAACAAAAAGGATTTAATGCTTATAAGCTTCATCCTGTAGGGAAAGGCGATTATGATTTAGATGTTGAATGTCATAGAGCTGTAAGAAAAGCTGTAGGGGATGATTTCAAATTAATGAGTGACCCTGTCGCCTCTTTTAATTTTGAGCAAGCTCTTCGCTTTGGTAGAGAACTTGAAAGTTTAAATTTTCATTGGTATGAAGAACCTCTTTATGATGAAAATTTTCATGGACTTAGAGAGCTGACTCGTATTTTAGATATTCCTATTATTGGAACTGAAATACTTGAAAAACATCCTTATAGTGTTGCAGAAGTTATCTCAACAAGAGTAGTAGATATGGTACGTGCAGATGTTTGTATGAGCGGGGGAATTACCGGCACTATGAAAACCGCAAGACTTGCTGAAAGTTTTGGTGTTCAATGTGAAATAACTACTTCAATTTATAGACCTATTGATCTTGTTAACCTACATTGCGGCGCGGCAATAAAAAATAGTGAGTTTTTTGAAGTTTTAGTCCCTTATGAATATTTTAGCTTTGGTTTAAAGAAAGATATTAAAATTGAAAATGGTCATGCTTATTTACCAAATAATCCTGGCTTAGGTATTGATTTAGATTGGGATTTTATTGATGATACTACTTTTAAAAAATTATAAAATAAATTGAATACTTTAGAAAAAATTAAAAATAATTATAATGAAAATGGATTTATATCTCCAATTCAAATCTTATCTGATGAAAAGGCAAAATTACATAGAAAAGAAATAGAAAATATTGAAAAAAAAATAGGATCCGTTCATAATATAAATAAAATTCATACAATTTTAACTTCAACATACGAGATTGCAACTAATAAAAATATTTTGGATATTGTAAAAACAATTTTAGGTAATAATATTCTCCTTTATAATGCTACATATCTTATTAAGGAAGTTAATGATCCTACTTATGTTAGTTGGCATCAAGATTTAACTTATTGGGGTTTTAGTCATGATGATGTAGTCTCAGTTTGGTTGGCGCTTTCCTCTACAAATAAAAAAAGTGGTGGAATGAGAATGATTCCAAGAAGTCACAAAAATGGAAAAATAAGTCATAAAATTACTTTTGATACAAATAATATGCTTCTTCAAGGACAAACAGTAGAAAATGTTAATGAAAACAATTCTGTTTTTTGTCCACTTTTGCCAGGGGAGGCTTCCTTTCATCATGGCTGGACTTTACATTCTTCTTTACCAAATGAAAGTTTAGATAGAAGGATGGGTTTAAATCTTCATTATTTAGCAACTCATGTTAAACAAACAAAACATGATCTTGATTCTGCTGTATGTGTTTCAGGGCAAGATAATTTTAAAAATTTTTCTCAAGATATTCCAGCTAAAATAGATCTAGATCCAAAAGCAATGAAAAAACAAAAAAAATTAGAAGAACATTTAAGATCAATTGCAGGAAGAGAATAAATAATAAAAATAATTTTCAAATGGAAAAAAAATTATTGAGATCAGAATGGAATTGGCATCCTGAATTTCCTATTGAAAATAATCCTTTATTTTATTGGCCACTAAATATAAAAAAAATTATAAAATGGTATATCCCAATGTGGGTTAGTTTTTCAGAAACTACTTTTTGTATGATCGTGGCTCTTATTTCATGGAATTTTCTTTTACCATCTTTTGAAACTTGTAAAGAACTTAATTATCAATGGATATTGATAATTTATTTTAGGAATATTGGAATAACGTTTTTAATTGCAGGTGGTTTGCATTTATATTTATATTCTTACAAAAAACAAGAAAATGATTTTCGTTATGATATTCGAAATCTTTCAAGAGGTAAAAGATTTAAATATAATTCACAAGTTTTAGATAATATGTATTGGACTATTGTAAGTGGTGTGACTATTTGGACTTTTTATGAAATATTATTTATGTGGAGTTATGCCAATAATTTAATTCCTCAACTTTACTGGAGCAATAGCCCTATTTGGTTTTGTTTTATATTTTTTATAATGTTTACCTGGATGTCAGTTCATTTTTATTTTATTCATAGATTATTACATTTACCATTCTTTTATAAAATATTTCATTCAGTTCATCATAGAAATAATAATGTAGGTCCTTGGTCAGGAATTTCTATGCATCCTTTTGAACATATATTATATTTTAGTTCTGTTCTAATCCACTTAATAATACCGTCCAGTCCTCTACATGTGATTTTTCATTTAACTGTTGCTAGCTTGGGAGCAATTATAGGACATGCGGGATTTGATGCAGTTATTTTAAAAAATAATAAGAAAATAGCACTGGCTCATTTTTACCATCAATTGCATCACAGATATTTTGAATGTAACTATGGTGCTCTTGAAGTTCCATTTGATGAATGGTTTGGTACTTTTCATAATGGTTCTCCTGAAGCAACAAAACGTATGAGGGAAAAACGTAATAAAGTTCATAAAATTTAATAAAAAATTAATTTAATTTTTTATTAAATTTTTATTGATCTGTTCTATAATATTTTAAAGCATCTTCATTTAATTCAATGCCTAAACCTGGCTCAGTTGGTAGTGCAATACGTCCATCTTTAATAATAGGCTCGGGACTAACCAAGTTGCGACGTAAAGGTGAGTCAAAGACTTCAGGAGAGATAAATTCAAAAATAGGGGTAGTTTTAGAAGCTGCTTGAAAATGACATCCACATGCTGATGTGATACCTGTTTTCCAACCATGAGGAATTACGTCTGCTCCATAGTATTCTGCAAGTTGAGAAATACGCATCATTTCAGTTAAACCTCCAGCACGATCAATAGCAGATTGAATTACATGAATTTTTCCTATTTCTAGCCATTCACGAGCTTCGAATCTAGTAGCACTGTGTTCAGCACCGCCTATGCGTATTGAAGAATTTTTTGCAAGTAGTGCATGACCAGCTAAATCATCATGCTGCAAGACTGCTTCGGCAAAATAAATATTACATTCTTCTATTCTGTCTAGAACCCACTTTGCATCAGCCCAACTTTTCCATCGATAACCAAAATCAATTGCTAAAGTTATTTTATCTCCTAACATTTTCCGACCTAATTTAATTTGTTCAATCATCTCATTATCATTAACTAAATGTTCAAACATTACTTCCATCTTTAAGGCATCAAAACCAATTGAAAGTGCTTTATCAAATTGTTGTTCAATTATTTTCATTAATTGTTTTATTGTTCTTCCTTGAGGCATACCTGGAAAAATTGTGCAATAAGGACGAATTGATTCTTTTCTAGAGCCTCCTAAAAGTTTGTAAACAGGAATACCAAGTTGCTTTCCCACAAGGTCATGTAAAGCGATATCAACAGCTGAAAGAGCGTGAATACCTAAACCTCTTCTTCCTGGAAAAGAAGTTCCTTCATAAACACGATCCCATAATGCGCCTATTTCAATTGGATCAGAGCCTATTAAAATTTCAAAAGTATTTTTACTCCATATATGTTGAGTAGGCATTTCCAAAAAGGATTTCACTACATATGCTGGAGCATCACACTCCCCAATACCTGATAAACCATTTTCATCAAAAATTCTGACTACTACAGTTTCAGCAGTACCATCACAATCTTCAGGCTTAGTTTCTAAATTAGCTAAAGGAATGACTTCTATGTTTTTAATTAAAGCCATTTCAAGTTTTCTTTCTTATTTTTTTTCTACTAATAAAACATGCTCAGAGTAACTAACACATTTTCCATGTTGATTTACCACTTCACAAGCCTCATATACCATACCAAATTTAGAAGGATCTTTTGGGTATTCTTTCATTTCTTTAATAGTTACAGTAGTAGTAATTGTATCTCCAATAAAAACAGGATTGGGAAATCTTAATCTTTCAAAACCATATGTAAAAGCTTTAGGGTTAACTTTTCCTGCAGTTAAGGCTATTCCTATAGAATGGGTTAAGCTAAATTGAGCAATACGTTTTCCAAAAGGACCTTTTTTTGCAAATTCTTCATCAACATGGTGTGGAAACATATCACCGGTATGCATAGCATGCATAACTATATCAGTTTCTGTTATTGTCCTTCCAAGTGTTACTCTTTTATCACCTATACTATAGTCTTCATAATATTGAATTACTTCTTGCATTTTTAACCTCACTTTACATAGTCATATTCATTTTTTTAAAAAAAATTTTGTTTACATTAAACTAACATATATTTACATATGAATAAAGATTTTAGATATGAACAAATCGTTAATAAATATTTAAGAGTTTGTGAATAACTAGAATATTTATTTAATTAAGTTTTATAGGGGAAAAATATGAATAATAAACCTTTAAGTGGGTTAACTGTCTTGGAGTTTAGTCAGTTTTTGGCAGGCCCTGTAGCTGGTTTACGTCTTTCTGATTTAGGTGCGAGAGTAATAAAAATTGAAAAACCAGAGGTAGGAGATTTATGTCGATACCTTTATCTAAGCGATACAAATTTAAGTGGAGACAATAGTTTATTTCATGCAATCAATCGTAATAAAGAGAGTTTTGTCGCAGATTTAAAAAATTCTGTTGATATAGAAAAAATTAAGAAATTAATTTTAAATGCAGATATAATAACACAAAATTTCAGACCAGGAGTAATTGAACGTATAGGTTTAGATTATGAAACTGTAAAAAAAATTAATACAAAAATTGTTTATGGCTCTATTACAGGTTATGGGAATAAAGGTCCATGGAAGGATTTACCAGGACAAGATCTTTTAGCACAATCAAGATCAGGTTTAGTCTGGTTAAATGGCAATGGTAATGATGCTCCTACACCAATGGGTTTAGCTACTGCAGACATGTTTGCAGGTCATTATTTAGTTCAAGGAATACTTGCTGCGTTAATAAAAGCTCTAAAAAATGGTCAAGGTAGCCATGTTCAAACTAGTTTAATGGAAGCAATGCTAGATTTTCAATTTGAAGTCTTAACTACTTATTTAAACGATGGGAAAAGAAAGCCAAAAAGAAGTAATTATAACAATGCTCATGCTTACCTTGCTGCACCTTATGGTATATATAAAACAAATGATGGATATATAGCATTATCAATTACACCAATTCCAAAACTTGGAGAGTTAATAAAACTAGATTCCATAAAAAAATTTATAGATAAAAAGGAATGGTTTTCTAAAAGAGATGAAATAAAAGAATTAATAGGTAATCATTTAATTACAAATGGTACTAAATATTGGTTAGATATCTTACAACCTGCTGATATTTGGTGTTCAGAAGTATTTGAATGGGATAAAATGCTTGAGCATGAAGGCTTTAAGGTACTTGATATGTTGCAAAAAATCAAAAGACCAGACGGTTTAAGTATTGAAACATTAAGATGTCCAATTCGTTTTAATGACCAGATCTTTAAATCTGAAGTTGCAGCACCAAAAATTGGTCAGCACACAAAAGATATTGAAAAGGAGTTTAATCTTTAAAGGTGAAAATTTCTGATATTGAAATTCGTATGTGTTGTCATAAAGAAACTGGAATGAAAGATTCAGAAATGCGTGATGGAAAAAAATCTGATTTAGAATTTCTTGTTATAACGTTTCATACAGAAGAAGGTTTGTCATCATCCACATTTGGTTTTGCGGGAAGAGGTGCATCAATGGCTGGAGAACTTGCAAACTCTATTTTTAAACCTTTTTTTCTTGGACGTGACCCTCTCTATAGAGAAAAACATTGGCATGAATATAGAATGGCTGATCGGTGGTGGAATCATGCACCAATTTATAGTTATGGTCCATTTGATATAAATTGTTGGTTGCTATCTTCTATGAAAGCTGAACAACCTTTATATAAATATCTTGGAGCATATAGAGATTCAGTTCCAATTTATGGTAGCTCTTTAGTTTTAGATACACCAGAAGCTTATGCAAAAGAAGCAGTGGAATATAAAAACAAAGGTTTTAATGCATATAAACTTCATCCACCTGGTAATTATGAATTTGATTTAGAGGCACACAAAGCAGTAAGAAAAGCTGTAGGTAATGAATTTAAATTAATGAGCGATCCTGTAGCTCCTTATACCTTTGAACAGGCTTTAAAATTTGGACGAGAATTAGAAAAATTAAATTACCACTGGTATGAAGAACCATTATTTGATGAAAACTTTCATAACTTAAGAGAATTAACAAGAATTCTTGATATTCCAGTTGTGGGAACAGAAGTGATAGCAAAGCACCCGTATAGTGTTGCAGAATGTATATCAACTAGAGTTGTAGATGTAGTGAGAGCTGATCCTTCTTGGAGCGGGGGTATAACAGCAACAATTAAAACAGCTCATTTAGCTGAAAGTTTTGGAGTTCAATGTGAAATACATACTGCAATATATCATCCACTTGAATTAGTTAATTTACATTGTTGTGCAGCAATAAAAAATTGTGAGTTTTTTGAAGTATTACTCCCTTATGATTTATTTAATTTTGGTTTAAAAGAATCAATTGAAATTAAAAATGGATATGCACAACTTCCAAATAAACCTGGCTTAGGAATAGATTTAGATTGGGATTTTATTGATAATACAACTTTTAAGAAAGTTTAAAAATTGCTAATATAATTTAATACAAATTTATAAATGATAAAGATAACTAATATGACTGTTAATGATGTGCGTTTCCCTACATCAAAGGATTTAACAGGGTCTGATGCTATACACATAGATCCAGATTATTCCGCTACTTACATTACAATAACTACAACTGATAATAATCTTAAAGGGTATGGCATTGCTTTTACAATAGGTAAAGGAAACGATATTGTAGCAGAATGTATCAAACATTACTTTCCTATATTTAAAGAATTAACTATTGATGAAATAGAGAAAAATATTGGGAAACTTTGGTTTGATTGTGTTGATCATAGTCAATTACGTTGGTTGGGTCCAGAAAAGGGTGTTGTACATATGGCTGTAGCTGCAGTTTTTAATGCATTGTGGGATATCATTGCAAAGAAAAATCAAAAACCGCTTTGGCAATTTGTTGTAGAAAGTAAACCAGAGACTATTATGAGTTGGTTAACTTTTAAATATATTGAAGATGTTATGACCAAGGATGATGCCTTTAAAATATTAACTGATAATCAAAACTTTACTAAAGAAAGAACGAGTAAAATTTTAAAAGAAGGTTACCCATCTTATACAACAGCTGCTGGATGGCTGGGTTATTCAGATGAAAAAATTATTGAGTTACTGCATGAGTATATGTCAAGAGGTTGGAAACATTTTAAAATTAAGGTAGGTACAGATCTTGAGGCAGATGTTAAAAGATTAGAGTTAATTCGTAATACAATTGGAAACGAAAGATCAATAATGGTTGATGCAAATCAACAGTGGAGTGTTGAACAATCTATAAAACATATTAATGCTTATAAGAGATTTGATTTATTATTTGTTGAAGAACCTACAAGTCCAGATGATGTTTTAGGATTCACAAAAATTAAAAAAGCAGTTGGGAATGTAAGACTTGCAACAGGCGAGGCTTGTGGAGGAAGAGTAATGTTTAAGCAATTTCTTGAATCTGGAGCTATGAATATTTGTCAGATTGATAGCTGTAGATTGGGAAGTATTAATGAGATTTTAACAGTATTATTAATGGCTCATAAATTGAATGTACCTATATTTCCTCATTCCGGAGGTGTTGGTTTGTGTGAATATGTGCAACATTTGTGTATAATTGATTATGTACTAATTAATGGAGAAAAAGATAATAAAGTTGTTGAATATCAAGATAGTTTGCATGAACATTTTATTTATCCATGTGAAATACAAAATGGTAATTATATGCCACCGAAAGATCATGGATATTCTATTGAAATGAAAGAAGAGTCTGTTAAGAAATACAATTTTCCAAACGGAGAATACTGGAGTAAAAATATATGAGATTAAAAGATAAAAAAATTATTGTTACAGCTGCTGCACAAGGAATTGGTAGGGCTACAGCAATTGCTTTTGCAAAAGAAGGATCCAATGTTATTGCCACAGATATTAATTTAGAAAAACTATCTGAGTTATCTAAGATTAATGATAAAATTAAAACTCAAATTTTAGACTCTACTAACAAAGAAGCAGTTGAAAATTTTGCAAACTCTATTGAGGATATAGATGTTTTATTTCATGCAGTTGGCTTTGTTCATCATGGTACTATTATGGATTGTAGCTCTGAAGAATTCTTTAATTCAGTTAATGTAAATGTTTACTCAGCCTATTTAATGACTCATTTTTTTTTACCAAAAATGCTAAAAAAGAAAAAAGGAAACATTATAATTATTACGTCAGCTGCAAGTAATGTAAAAGGTGCTCCTAATAGATTTATTTATGGAACGACAAAAGCAGCATTAAATGGATTTGTAAAAGCAATAGCTGTAGATCATGTAAAGGATGGCATTCGTTGTAATGCTATATTACCTGGAACAGTAGAAACACCTTCTTGGACAGGTCGGGTTAATATATCTGATGATCCAAAACAAGCAAGAATTGATTTTATTGGTAGACAAGCCATGGGCAGATTAGCTCAACCAGAGGAAATTGCTTCTATGGCGGTTTATTTAGCTAGTGATGAGTCTGATTTTGTTACAGGAACATTAAATTTAATAGATGGAGGATGGACTTTATAATGAAAATATTAAGATATAGAGATGGAAACTCTGTAAAACCAGGTATTTTAGATAAGGAAGGAAATATAAAAAATATTTCAAGCCATGTTAATGATTGGGATAGTTCTAGTATCACAATAGAAAAACTAGAATCAATTAAGACCCTTGATTTATCAAGTTTACCAAATGCAAATAACGTTGATAGTATAGCGCCTTGTGTATGTAAAAAAACAATGGGCAAATTTATATGCATAGGTTTGAACTATTCGGATCACGCTGCAGAGAGTGGAATGGAAGTACCACCTGAGCCTATTATGTTTTTTAAAGCAACTAGTGCTGTTATTGGTCCAAATGACGATGTAATAATTCCCAAAAATTCTTTTAAATCAGATTGGGAAGTTGAGCTTGGAATTATTATTGGAAAAGAAGCTAAGTATATAACCGAAGAGCAATCACAAGATCACATTGCAGGTTATTGTGTTGTTAATGATTTAAGTGAAAGGGCATTTCAGTTAGAAAGATCTGGTCAGTGGGTAAAAGGAAAATCTTGTGATACTTTTGGACCTATAGGACCTTATTTAGTAACCACGGATGAAGTAGATGATCCTCAAAATCTAAAACTATGGTTAGATGTAAATGGCAAACGCATGCAAGACGGAACAACTCAGACTATGGTTTATGGTGTTAATTTTTTGGTAAGTTACATTAGTCAATTTATGTCTTTACAACCAGGTGATGTTATTTCTACAGGTACTCCCCCTGGTGTTGGAGCAGGGATGAAACCTCAAGTATTTTTGAAACCTGGAGATGTTATGGAGCTTGGTATTGAAGGTTTAGGAGAGCAAAAACAAAAAACTATTTCAGCTTAATGTTTGGAAGTATCAATAATTGTCATAATGTCAAAGATTTTAGAAAGTTAGCAAAAAAACGTCTTCCAAGTCCAATATTTCATTACATTGATGGTGCTGCTGATGATGAAGTTACTTATCGCCGTAATACTGAAGCTTATGAGCAATGTGATTTAATTCCAAATGTTTTAACCGGAGTAAAGGATATAGATATGTCAACAACAGTTATGGGTCAGAAATTAGATATGCCCCTATATTTTGCTCCAACAGCTTTACAAAGATTATTTCATCATGATGGAGAAATAGCAGTTGGAAAAGCTGCAGAAAAGTTTGGAACAATGTTTGGAATTTCTTCTTTGGGTACTGCAAGTATTGAAGAAGTCTCTAAATTAATTTCTACACCGAAACTTTTTCAACTTTATGTTCATAATGACAAAGGTTTAAACAAGGATTTGGTAGATAGATGTAAAGACTCTAACTTTGAAACTATGTGTGTAACAGTTGACACAATTGTTGGAGGCAATAGAGAGCGAGATCTTTATACGGGGTTTACTATACCTATGAAATTAAAGTTAAGCAGCATGATGAGTTTTGCTTTGCATCCAAGTTGGGCTTTTAATTATCTTACACATTCAAGTTGGGAATTAAGTAATTTAAAAAATCACATTGCAGAAGGTACAAATGTAATGACTAATATTGGAGATTATTTTACGCAAATGATTGATCAATCTTTAAATTGGAAAGTAGTTGAAGAGATTAATAAAAATTGGGGAAAGCAATTTGCTCTTAAAGGTATTATGTCTGTAGAAGATGCTAAAAGAGCTGTTGATATCGGAGCGACTGCAATTATGATATCAAACCATGGAGGACGGCAACTTGATGGTTCGAGATCTCCTTTTGATCAATTAGCTGAGATTGTTGATGCAGTAGGAGATAAAATTGATGTAATTTGTGAAGGTGGTATTCGACGAGGTACACATGTTTTAAAGGCACTATCTTTAGGAGCAAAAGCATGTTCAGGTGGAAGAATGTATTTATATGCTCTTGCTGCTGGAGGACAAAAAGGTGTTGAAAAGATAATGGGGAATTTACGTAATGAAATTGAGCGTGATATGAAATTAATGGGCGTTACTAATATTAGTCAACTCTCACGTAAAAATCTAAAATTTAGATAAATCCACAAAAAAATAAAAAAAGTTATTTATTAGTACTAAAAACTATTCTAAGATTTTTCTTATGAAAGAAGAGATTGACCCTATTCATATTGGTGAAGTTGAAGATATTGATCAAGGAAGCGTTGAGAATTTTGAATATGAAGAAATTGATTATGCTGTTTTTCATTTAGAAAGTGGTTTTTTTGCAACTCAAGGCCATTGTCATTGTGAAGAACAGCCATATTTGAGTGAAGGTACAGTAGAAAGAGAAGAAGTTGAGTGTGCAAGTTGTGGTGAAGTTTATAGTATTGTCTCTGGAGATCCTGTTAATAATGATGAACTTCTGTCTCTTAAAATTTATGATGTCTCAGAAGAAGATAGTAATATTTATTTAAATTTGTAAATTTAAAATTTTTCTATTAATTATATTTTGTTTATTTAACTTTGAATGATCTTCTAAATAATATAATATATTTTCAACTGTTTCTACTGCCATTCTTTTCCGGCACTCTAAAGTTAGTGCTGCATTATGAGGAGAGAGCAAAATATTATCTAAGGTAAAAAGAGGGTTATCACTATTTGGAGGTTCTATTTCAAAAACATCTGTACCAGCACCATAGATTGTTTTATTTTTTAGTGCCCAATATAAATCTTCTTCATTAATAATACCTCCTCTTGCTGTATTCACAATAATTGCATTATCTCTCATTTCTTCAAATTGTTTTTTATTTATTAAATTTATTGTTTGATCAGATAAGGGCATATGTATTGTTATAAAATCCGCTTTCTTGATTCCTTCATCAAATTCAACTTTTTTATAATCATTTTTTTGAATAAATTCTTTATTAACAAAAGGGTCATAAACTAAGATATTGGCATCAAAACCTTTGCATCTTTTTGCTACAGCTTGACCAATTCTTCCAAAACCTAATATTAAAATATTTTTTTGATAGAGCTCAAAAAAATTACCTATTGAAGCTTTATTCATAAACTGATTGTTACGCACTAAGGTATCAGATTGATTAATTTTTTTTGCAAGATATAAAAACATTGTCATTACATGTTCAGCAACGCTAACAGCATTTGATGTTCCTGTAACAGCTAGAGCTTGCTTGTGTTTATCTAAATAATCTAGATCAACATTATTATAACCAACTCCATGTCTTGAAATAATTTTAATTTTTGGACAGTGTATCAAAACGTCTTCATAGAGTGTTGCTGTACGAAGTGCTATCGCATCTACCTCTTTTAACTCTTTAATTAAATTTTCTTTTGAAAAATCAGTGATTTCAAATACATCATAATTTTTTTGTTTTAAAATTTTCCATCCATCTTCATGAATTTGGCCCATCATCGCTATTTTTGACATTTCTATCCTATAAATTAAAAATTCTTATCAGACAATTTATAAGAAAAAATTAAAATTTAATAATATTAATCTTGAAATTAATATTTTTATAATAAAGATAACTTTTATAATTTTAAAAAAAGGAAATTTATGAAATTCATCCGACTTTCGTGTGCGCAAGCATTGTTTAAATATCTAATTGCTCAAAAAACAATGATTAATGGGAAAAAATTGCCTCTTTTTCCTGGTGCATTTGGAATTTATGGACATGGTAATGTTGCTTGTATTGGGCAAGCAATGGAGGAATTTCAAGATGAACTTCCAGGATATAGAGGTCATCATGAACAAAACATGGCCCTAACTGGTATCGGATATGCAAGAGCGATGCGACGTAAACAAATTTTTATTGCGACATCATCTGTTGGTCCTGGTTCTACTAATATGGTAACTGCCGCAGCCGTTGCTTTAAGCAATAGACTGCCAATTCTATTATTGCCTGGTGATACTTTTGCAAGCCGTTTTCCAGATCCTGTGCTACAGCAAGTTGAAAATTTTACAAATCCTACAGAAACTGTAAATGATTCTTTTAAATCAGTGTCACGTTATTTTGATAGAATTGTTAGACCCGAACAAATATTAGCATCTCTTCCACAAGCTATACAAGTAATGCTAGATCCAGCTGATTGTGGCCCTGCAACTATTTCGATGTCGCAAGATGTTCAGGGTGAAGCTTATGATTACCCAGAGATATTTTTTGAAGAAAAAATTCATGAAATTAGAAGAATTCAGCCTGACCCAAATCAAATTAAAGTCGCTGCAGAAAAATTAAAATCATCAAAGCAACCTATCATTATTGCTGGAGGAGGAGTTTTATATTCGGAAGCAGAAAAAGAATTATCAGACTTTGCAAAAAAACATAATATTCCTGTTACCTCAACAGTAATGGGGTTAGGATGCATGGATAGAGATGATGATTATTATATTGGAGCTATAGGAGCTCTTGGAGTTGGTTCCTCAAATAGTTTGTCAAAAGATACAGATCTAGCCTTAGCTGTTGGAACAAAACTTGGAGATTTTACTACTGGTTCATGGGCTAATTTTGAAAATGAAGATTTTAAATTAGTTTCAATCAATACGACACGCTTTGATGTTACAAAACACAGAGCCACTCCAGTTATAAGTGATGCAAAAGTAGGCTTTGAAAAATTATCAAAGGCTTTAGGTGACTGGAAAGCTCCAAATATTTGGTTTGATAGAGCCGTTAAGGAGAGAACAGAGTGGGATGCATATGTAGATAATGAAAGTGGACCCACTAATCATGAGCTACTTTCTTACGCTCATGCTGTTGGGGCTGTTTACCGTAATTCTGATCCATCAGATATTGTTGTTACTGCGGCAGGCGGTTTAGTTGGAGAAGTTGTTCAAATTTGGAAACCAAAACAAAAGAATACTTTTGAAACTGAGTGGGGTTTTAGTTGTATGGGTTATGAAATTTCAGGAGCCCTTGGAATTAAAATGGCAAAACCCGATCAAGACGTCATTGTTTTTGTTGGTGATGGATCATATTTATTAGCTAATAGTGATATTTATAGTTCTGTTATTTATGATAAAAAATTGATTATAGTAGTTTGTGATAATGGTGGGCACATGGTTATAAATAGATTGCAATTAGCTAAAGGTGGAAAAGAATATATTTGCAACTTGCGTGCAGCAAGAGCATCCAATTTACAATTTGTAGATTTTGAAGCACATGCAAAAAGCATGGGGGCTAATGGAGAAACAGTATCTTCTTCATCAGAGTTAGAGGCTGCTTTTTTACGTGCAAAAAAATCAGATAAAACGTATGTCATTTCACTTAAGACGGATGGATATCATTGGTTGAACGGAACATCTTTTTGGGAGAGTCCGACTCTGGAAGTACATTCGACTGAAGAAAATAAAAAAGCCTATAAAGATTTTACTGAAGGTAAAAATAAACAGCGTAAAGGTGTTTGATAAAATTAATTTAATAAATTCAAATATTATTTTGAATAATCATTCAGATTATCCGTTAATAGAGTGTTCTAAATAAATTACAAAAAGTAACCGATACATCTTTGCGAATTTATATAGTGTTTAATTTTTTAAAAATTTAATTAACTAATAAATGGCACACCTTTTTTTATAAGTTTTTATAAATATTTATTAATAAGTTGATGATTTTGTTTGAATATCATCTTTCTTTATTTCTTTTAAAATATTTTCTGTAGCTTGGGTCATTATCCTGCCATCTGATAAAATACTTACAAATGTATATCCCAATTTAATCATTTTACTGGCATAGCTTGTTGAACCAACATGGATTCCAGCATGAATATTATTTTCTTTAGCTTTTTTAACAATTTTTTCAATAACTTCATAAACAGGACTATCTTCAACATCAAATCCAGGATTTTTCCCATAAGACAAACTAAGATCAGCCGGTCCTACGTAAATTGCGTCTAGCTCTTTCACTGCAAGAATTTCATCTAAATTTTCAACAGCTTCTTTAGTTTCTATCATCGCCATAGTGATTATTTCTTCATTCGCATATTTTGAATAATCTGAACCTGCATAAATTATCGCTCTAGTTGGACCAAAACTTCTATTGCCTTTAGGAGGATATCGACAAGATTTAACAAAATTTTCACATTCTTTTTTTGAATTAATCATAGGGCATATTATGCCGTACACACCAGCATCTAACATCTTCATTATAATTCCAGGCTCATTCCATGGAACTCTTGCTAGAGGAACTGTATTTGTTGTTGAAATAGCTTGCAGCATAGAGATAGCAGTAGAATAATCATTTATTCCATGTTGAAGATCAATTGTTATAGAATCCCAATTTTGATTAGCCATAAGCTCAGCAGAAAAACTATTTGGTATTGCAAGCCAACCATTAATTACCGCATTGTTGTTTTTCCATATTTTGTTAATTATATTTTTTCTCATATATTATTTATTTGTTATATTATAATATCATAGATATGTTTCATGTAGCTATAGTAGAATCTATCCACACAAATGCTATGGATATCATAAAGCAAAATAAAAATTATTCCTATGAAATTATTGAAAATATTCATGAAGATAATTTAATTAAAAAGTTAAAAAAATGTGATGCAATTGCATTAAGAACTGCCCCACTTACAGAAAAAATTATTAACAGTTGTGACAATTTAAAAATTGTTTCAAGACATGGCGTTGGTTTTGATAATGTTGATTTGAATACTTTAAATTTAAGAGGTATTCCTCTAACTATAACTATTAATGCAAATGCTGTTACAGTTTCTGAGCATGTATTAGCCATGATGTTTTATTTTAATAAAAAAGTTCATCTTTTTGATAACTCTGTTCGTAATAATAAATGGGATGAATTTAAAATATTTAATAATAAAATTATCACTATTAATTCTGAGTTATTTAAAAAGACCCTTGTAATACTTGGTTTTGGACGTATTGGCAAAGAGTTAGCAAAAAGATGCCTGGCTTTTGACATGCAAGTTTTGGTATTTGATCCATATGTAAATGATCAAATTTTTATAGATCATAATGTTAAAAGACTTAGTACACTTGATGAAGGAATAGCTCATGCAGATTTTTTAAGTATTCATTTGCCTTTGAGTGATGAGACTAAAAATTTGATAGATATAAATAATTTAAAAAAAATGAAAAAAAATGCTTTCGTTATTAATACTTCTAGAGGAGGAATCATAAATGAAAATGATTTAAATAAAGCATTAGATAATAATATTATTTCAGGAGCTGGTCTTGATGTTTTTACTGAAGAGCCACTTAATTATAATAATTTACTTTTAAAAAATAAAAAAGTAGTTTTAACTCCCCACTCTGCTGCTCTTACAAGTGAATGTTGGCTAAGAATGGGACAAGAAACGATAAGAAATATTATAGATTTTTTTGATAATAATCTAAAAAATACAGTTGTTGTGAATAAAGATTCTATAAAAATAAATGAATTAAAATAAAGATAAATTAATATGAGTAAAAAAAAATTTATTAATAAGATAGCACTAATTACTGGTGGAACACAAGGTGTTGGCGAAATAACAGCAAGACATTTTGTATCTCAGGGATTATCTGGTCTTGCTATTTGTGGAAGAAATCAAAAGAATGGAATAAAAATAGCAAAAGACTTAAACACCCTTGGTTGCAAAACAATATATATCCAATCTGATCTAAGCCAGTTGAAAGATTGTTTTAGAATCATCAAAACAATTGACAAAATATTTGGAAATATTGATATTTTAATAAATTGTGCCGCACAAACTGATAGAGGGGGTATACTAGATACCTCGCCAAAACTTTGGGATAGTATATTTGCTACGAATGTAAGGGCCCCATTTCTATTAATGCAAGGTGTATCAAAAATAATGATAAGAGAAAAAACTAAAGGAGTTATTGCGTCAATTCTTTCTATTCAATCATATGGAGGATCAGATTTTTTAACACCTTATGCATCATCTAAAGGTGCTTTAAAAATTTTAACAAAAAATGTAGCTGCAAGTCTTTTAAAAAAACAAATACGTGTTAATGGATTAAATTTAGGTTGGACTGATACTCCCAACGAAACAAGAATACAAAAAAAATATCATAATGCAAAAGATGATTGGGTTAAAAAAGCAGAAAAAAATCTTCCATTTAAAAAACTTATTAATCCTATAGATGTTGCACGATGTTTATCTTTTATGTGCTCAGAAGAATCTAGTATTATGAGTGGTAGTATTATAGACTTTGCAGAGATAATTATGGGACCTATTGATGGCAAAATAGGAGGTAGTTTAAAAAACTAATTAACTAAAAGGATCAGATGGATCTCCCTCAATATCAGGTGACATCCTTAAAAGTCTTGGGTCACCAAATCTAACATCCAGTATACAATCTATATAACCCTTTGGTTCATTTGGTTTTCCTTCAACATAAATATCAATCTCAAAACCCCTTCTATTTGCTTGATCCAATATATCCCTTGGTTCCATTTTTGCAATTTTATATTTTCTTCCAAATCTCTTTTTAACTTCTCCAAAGCAGTAATCTGTGAGAGACTTTGTGTCTATTTTAACACCTGTATCAAAAAGTTTTTTTGCTGACATGCCCGTGGTTTTTTCTGATCCTGATAGCAGATATGCCGATTCTTTCTCAGCAATTTCATCCAATGTATAGGGAGTGGAATAATAATACATGCCAAATGCATTAAGTAACAATATTATTACTATTACCGCAAACCAATGAAATTTGATCCCTAAAATTTTATTAGAATTAAGCATGAGAATTGAAACAATTATAAGAAGATATTTTTAATGTCAATCAATTATCAATATTATTAATTTGTCAGACAATAAATAACTATACTTACTTTTTTATGGCGTTCACACAAAAAAATATTTGTAACATGATAATTATCCTCGGTTTTATTGAAAAAATTCATATAACAACACTAATATTCTGATACTTTACTATTGATAAGTGAGTTAAACTATGATGAAGTAGGATTAATTTTCATTAAATTGGAGGAATCAATATGAAATCAATTGTAAAAAATATTGTTCTATTAACAACAACTTTTTTAGTTCTAGGTTTAAGCTCTAGTGCTTTTGCTAAGATTAAAATTATTGTTGTGACTCATGGACAAGATGCTTCTGCTTTTTGGTCAGTTGCCAAAAAAGGTGTTACTGATGCAGCAGCTCAATATGCCGATATTGCTGACGTGCAATATAGAAATCCAAAAGAATTTGATATGGCAGAAATGTCTCAGATTATTGACAACGCTTGTGCATCAAAACCTGATGGCCTAGTAGTTTCAATACCGGATGCTGACGCACTTGGATCTGCTATTACTGCATGTACTGATGCAGGTATCCCGACTATTTCTATGAACTCTGGAAGTCAAGACAGAGAAGCATTAGGAGCCCTTCTTCACGTAGGACAGACTGAGTACGAAGCTGGTTATGGTGGCGGTAAATACTTTAAAAAACAAGGAGTTACAAATGCTGCTTGTGTTAACCAAGAAGTGGGTAACGTTGCACTTGATAGAAGATGCGAAGGTTTTCAAGATGGTCTTGGTGCGGCAGTTGACGTAATTGCTGTTACAGTTGATCCAACTGATGCCAAAAACAAAATTGTTGCGTATCTGCAAAAAAATCCTGGAACTCAAGCAATCATGTCTTTAGGTCAAGATGCAGCAGCTCCAACTATGGATGCGATCAGAGAAGCAGGACAAGAGGGTAAGACTAAATCAGCGACTTTTGATTTATCACCTGAAGTTTTGGCTGCTATCAGAGATGGCAACATGGAATATGCAATTGATCAACAGCAATATCTACAAGGATATCTTCCAGTAGTAATTTTGGTTCTTTATAACCAATATTCATTACTACCGGGCGTTGATGTATTAACAGGTCCTGGATTTGTTACTGCAGCAAACGCTGCTGATGTTATCAAATATGCAGCTCAAGGTTACAGATAATATAAATATTTTAACGAGGCTATTTTTTATAGCCTCGTTTTATAACTGACAAAAATTTCTATTTAAAATTATGAATAAACAAAAAACAGTCTCTGGATTTAAAGGAGCATCAAGCGATGAAAGAGTTAGAAAGGTCTCTAGATTAAGAACATTACTTAATAGACCTGAGTTGGGCGCTCTTGGCGGAGCGATCCTTGTGTTTGCTTTTTTTGGCATAATTGCTGGAGATAGCGGCATGTTTTCAGTTTTGGGAATTGTCAATTTCATGGAAGTTTCATCCTTACTTGGTATAGTTGCTATTGCGGCTGCAATGCTAATGATTTCTGGTGAATTTGACTTATCAATTGGATCAATGATCGCCTTTGCTGGAGTTTGTATAGCAATACCTATAACCTATTTTGGTTGGCCACTTTGGTTTACAATAATAGTAACATTTGAAATTGCTATCTTGGTTGGGTTGTTTAATGGTTTATTAACGGTAAAAACCGGCCTTCCCTCCTTCATTGTTACTCTTGCCATGTTATTTATTCTAAGGGGGGCAACTGTTGCTCTTACTAGGGGGATTAGTGGAAGAACTCAAATCCCAGGATTAAAAAAATTTGCTGCAGAAGATCCATTAACTTTTATTTTTTTTAATGATATGTTTGAAGGCTTATTCACTTGGTTTGGAAGTATTGGTTGGCTTAGCCTACGGCCCAACGGGTTGCCAGTTATACCAGGCCTTCCAGTTTGTGTAATTTGGTTCGCAGTATTGTTATTTTTTGCTACATGGATATTACTTAAAACTAAATTTGGTAATTGGATATTTGCTTCTGGCGGAGATGCTAATGGTGCTCGAAATGCTGGTGTGCCCGTTACATTTGTTAAAATTATTTTATTTTGTGGAACAGCCTGTGCAGCAACAGCGTATGCAACTATACAGGTAATAGATGCAGGTTCTGCTGACACAGCCAGAGGATTATTAAAAGAATTTGAAGCAATTATTGCCTCTGTTGTTGGAGGATGTTTATTGCATGGAGGTTATGGATCAGCAATTGGAGCGGGATTAGGCGCCATTATATTTGGAACAGTATCAATGGGCATTTATTATACTGGAGTGGATTCCGATTGGTTTAAAGTTTTTTTAGGCCTTATGGTTTTAGTTGCTGTTTTGTTTAATAATTTTATTAGAAAAAGAGTAACGGAAAGTAGATAATGGAAGATACTCCCTTAATTGAATTAAGAGCTATTAGTAAATTTTTTGGCAAGGTTATAGCATTGAAAGATGTTTCTTTAACAGTGCGCAAAGGAGAAGTAATGTGTCTTTTAGGAGATAATGGTGCTGGGAAATCAACTCTAATTAAGTGTTTATCTGGGGTACATCAACCTAGTAAGGGAGACATATATGTAGATGGGGAAAAAACGGTTTTTGAATCACCCCGAGATCCTCTAGACAGAGGAATTGCAACTGTGTATCAAGATCTTGGCCTTGTTCCTTTAATGAGTATTACAAGAAATTTTTTTATGGGAAGAGAGCCTACCAGGTATCCTTGGCCTTTTAGGATTTTTGATGAGGAAAGAGCAAATCAAATTGCCACTGAAAAAATGCTTGAAATAGGAATTGATATCAGAGATCCTGGTCAGGCGGTCGGCACATTGTCTGGGGGAGAAAGACAAACCGTTGCAATTGCAAAGGCAATATATTTTGGTGCAAAAGTTCTAATACTTGATGAGCCCACTTCAGCACTTGGCGTCCATCAAGCTTCTGTAGTACTGAAAATTATTGTTAATGCGGCTGAAGCTGGACTAGGGGTAATTTTAATTACTCACAATGTGCATCACGCTTATCCAGTAGGCAATAGATTTACTGTTTTAAATCGTGGAACGAGCTTGGGAACATATGAAAAAGCGGAATTACCAAGGGAAAAACTTCTCTCAATGATGGCTGGGGGAGAAGAATTGGAGCAACTTGAAATTGAATTAAAGGAAATGAATAAAAAAAATTAGTTTTTAACTTCTTTGTTAAAATAATTATTCATTAATCCCGCTCCGACGAGAATTAGAGCGCCAATAATGGAAAAAAAATCAGGTAATTCATTAAAAATTATAAAACCATATAAAGTGCTCCAAATTAACATAGTATAAAACAATGGCGTTAAAAAAGAAGCTGTCGCAGTCTTGTAGGCTGTTAATAGACAATATTCACCTAAAGAGGTTAATAATCCAAAAAAGAATAAAAAAATTAATATATTAGTTAAATCAAAATCAACTAAATTTGAAAAATTAATAGGTAATAGAAATAAAAAAATAGAAGAAACAATTAGCCCAAACATTGTTGTAAAAAATAGAGTGGAGGCTTCATTACTAATTTGATCTAAGTATTTTGATACAATTTGATATAGACCAAAAAATAAATTGGCAATAATAATTAATAGTGATGCTGGATGAATGACTCCTAATCCCGGTCTAGTTATAATTAAAACACCTAAAAAACCCAAAAGAACAATAGAAATTTTACCTATAGTAAGTTTTTCTTTTAATATAAATGCACTTGCCACAACAACCATTATAGGGTGAAGAAATCCTAAGGCTGTTGCTTCAGCTAAAGGTACATATTTTAAAGCAAGAAAAAACCCCATTGTTGGACAAATAGTGCAAACACCCCTTAGAATTTGTAGTTTTAAATTGCCATATTCAAGAATTCTCTTTCTATTTTTATAAAAAAAAAATGAGAAAAAAATAGTTTGTCCAAAATACTTTGCCCATACAAAAACAATAAATGTTGTGTACACACTAAAATATTTTACTTGCGCATCCATTGCTGTAAAACACAAAGTTGTTATAATAATAAGTAGACTTCCTCGTATAAGATTAATTGATTGAGGCATAAAAATTGTATTATATATCAATTAAAAAATTAAGGATTTAATTTCTCTCATAGAAATACAATGTAAATTTTCTATTGTTTTTACCCAATCAAGAAATTCTTTATCTTTAAATAATGAATGCTCTTCAGTTCTGATATGCCATTGTTCAGGATCAATTATTTCAATTTCACCGGGGGCATTAGGATGCAGTGCTAAATAAGTTAAGCCTACATTAAGGTTTGATAAAATATCTTTTATTAATTTTGTATTTTCATCTTTTTTTGCAAAAGGGCTCATTGCAAAATGATCAAAAACCAACATATTTTCATTCATTTCCAAATTTTCTACTTTTTTTTGATGTACATTTTCCTCTGTGTCAATAGCTGCATCCAAGCCTTTATTTTTTATTTCATTGGCCTGTGCTGCCAAGTTGAATTGGTTATAACTTCTAGGAAAAATACCAGGTATATTATATTCCTTACATAATTTTAAATAGATATCTTGAAATTTAGGAGATAAAGCTGTTCCCATGTGGCAATCCATATGAGAAACATTAATTCCACTGTTTAATACAATCTCTATCTGCGTTCTTAATTCTTTTTCAACGGAGTATTGGGAAGCGTTTTTTTCAACTTCTGGGACAGTTGACCAGAAAAAACCATTTTTATCAACCAAGCCAGTATCGCTATTTGGTCCAGAGTTTGGTCTCCACTTATAATAATTATATTCACTAGTTAGAGTTAGATGAATACCGATATCAAGGTTGACATCTGATTTGCACATTTCTAATGTTTCTAAACTCCACGGACATGGAACCATTAAAGATCCACAATTTATAAATCCGTAACTAGACAGTTCCTTAAAAGCTTTGTTTGCACCATGACACATACCAATGTCATCTTGATGCACTACTAACAATTTTTTTTCTTTTCCTAAATCTAATTTTTCAATTATTTTTTCATATGTAGTTGTCATTTAATATATTTATTTTTTACTTAATAGTATAACATATCACTATGTATGAAATAGGCAATGAGGAAGTACAGGCGATACAACGAATAATTTCTCAAAGAAAACTTTTTAGGTACTTTAAAAATAGTGAGTGCAGTATATTTGAAAAAAATTATTCTAAATATTTGTCAATTGAACATACAGCTTTAGCATCAAGCGGAACAGCAGCTTTAACAGCTGCATTAGTTGGGCTTAAAATTGGACCAGGGGATGAAGTTATAGTTCCGGCACATACTTATATGGCAACTGCTATGTCTGTATTATCAGTAGGGGCGATACCTGTAATTGTAGACATTGATGAATCACTTACTATAGATCCAAAAGCTCTTGATAATGCATGTGGGTCCAGAACAAGAGCTGCAATTGTTGTTCATATGTGGGGAACGACTTGCAATATGAACGAAATAATGAGAATTGCAAAAAAAAAGAATTTATTCATCATTGAAGATGCCTGCCAAGCAGTGGGTGGCGGTTATAATAAAAAAATGTTGGCGACCATTGGCCATGTTGGAGCTTTTAGTTTTAATTATTATAAAAATATGACGAGTGGTGAAGGTGGAGCTGTAGTCTCAAATAATGAGGAAATAATTGAAAGAGCAAAATGTGCTATAGATCCATGCCATTTTTATTGGGAGGGAAGAAAGAACTCTCTTAAACCCTTTGCCGCCAATGGATCAAGAGCTTCAGAGTTTATGGGTGCTTTGCTTAATGTTCAACTTAAGAGATTGCCTAAAATGATAAAAAAAATGAGAGCTGAAAGGGATAGAATACTTGGTGCTACTAAATATCTCTCAAATATGGGAATAAACCCATCTCCCTTAAATAGCAAAAAATATGATTGTGGAAATTATGTTTTTTTTAAATTTAATGATAGCTTAGATGCTGAAAAATTTACTTCAATTTTTCCCGCGGCTATTGCTGGTAAGACAGGCAGACATAATTACACTGAGTGGGATCAGATTTTATTAAAAGAAGGCTCTTTTCACCAGTCAATGAATCCTTTTAAGTTGTCACAAAATAAAAAATGCCGTATGAAATACAACAAAGATATGTGCAAATCTTCTTTAGAAATTTTGAATAGAACTATAATGATACCTACTGATCCGCAAAATAAAAGAAAAGATATTGATAAAACAATCAAAAATATAAAAAAAGCTGCGTTAGCTTTTAGTACTAATGAAAAAATAAAGATTAAACAAAAAGGGATAGACAAAGGTAAGTTTGATTATAGTGAAAAATAATCATTATTTCTTACTTTTGAAACAGTTAGTAACTTATATTAATTCATGAAAAATGTTGGTTTAATTTGTTGTGGCAATATTACAATCATTTTAATCACTCACAATGAAATTCATGCACGGTTAATTTCTGATCGTTATACCTTTTTAAGTTTATAGGTTGCGATGATATTAAAAGATTAATGGCAGGGGTGCTGAAATAGACGATTTGGCACAAGAACTAGAAATACATTAATTTTTTTATTTTGGTTGACCACAATTAATTACTGTAGCATAATTTATCTTATAAATGTTACAGGTAAAAAAATCGAAAATAAATCATTCAACTATTTTAGATGAGTTGTTAACTGGAAGTGGCGGTGTTGTCATCAAGCAAGTTTATTCTTTAAGTCACATCAACAAAGCTCGAACAATAATTAATCAGTATGCTGATAATCAAGAACAAAAAGAATCTCATTTTAATGCTGAAGCCGAATCATCTAATAAAATTCATTTACAACAACGAGTATGGAATTTATTTCCAAAAGATAAAATTTTTTGTGATTTAATTTCTCATAATTTAATTTTTGAACTGATGTCAAAATTTTTAGGTACAGATTTTATCTGTGGATCATATTGCGCTAGTCGTCTCTTGCCAGGCTCTGTGGGACAGGAATTACACATCGATTATCCTTACTGGGATTTTTATAAATCAGAGACCTTTCCAATGGGATTAAATAGTTCTTTTCCTCAAAATTGTCAGGTCACTATACCTTTAGATAACTGCTCTGAAGAATCGGGAGCCACTGGATATATTCCTGGATCACAAAAAATATTACATTATCCAACAGATAAGGATGATTTTTCTGATCTTCACCAAATGATTGCACAACCCGGTGATCTTGTTTTTTTTAATGGCAATTGTTGGCATGGCGCAATGCCTAATAAATCCAATCATCAAAGAGCAGCCCTATTAATTGAATTTTTACCAAAGTATATCAAACCTGTTGAAGATTTAGTTTCTTATTTAGATATTGATTTTAAAAAAAACTGTTCTGATAGAATACAGCAATTATTAGGTTTTAAATATGTATATCCCAAAATGATGGATGTAAGTTCAACAGTAAATGATATTGGTCTTGGATATAAAGGAAAGAAATAATCTCATAAAAAATTGTACGAAATAAATATTTTTTTTTTATATTCGTATATAAGCATTATTAATTTGAGGTGATCAATGAGAAATGTTGGTTTAATTGGTTGTGGCAATATTGCGGAAACGTATTTTAGAAGTCAGGAATATTTTAATAATATTAAGTTTATAAGTTGCGCTGATATTAACAAGGAAGCTTCAAAAAAATGCTCAGTAGAGTATGGCATTAAAGCACAGAGTGTTGATGAACTCTTGTCTAATTCTGATGTTGATGTTGTATTAAATCTTACCATTCCCCAAGCTCATTACGAGATAACAAAAAAAACATTATTAGCTGGAAAGCATTCTTATTGTGAAAAACCTATTTCTATTTCCTTTGATCAAGGAAAAGAATTAGTTCAAATAGCTAAAGATAATAATTTATATTTAGGCAATGCTCCCGATACTTTTTTAGGTGGAGGCGGACAATTATCCCGTCAGTTTCTAGACGAAGGAGAGATTGGCGATGTTAAGTTAGGAAATTTTATCTTTGCTTTTCCAGGTATGCAAACTTGTCATCCAAATCCAGAATCTTGGTTCAAAAGGGGAGGTGGTCCAGTAATAGATATGGGGCCATATTTTTTTACAGCATTAGTAAATCTACTTGGTCCTGCAAAAAATGTAAGAGCAAGGGGTGCCAAATTTTTTAATAATCGTATTTTTGATATTGGTCCAAAAAAAGGCAAGCAATTTAAAGTAGATATACCTACTTCATATATGTTGGAAATAGAGTTTAATAATAATGCTCTTATACAAGGTTTTTTATCTTTTGATGTTAACAATCACAGACGAAATCATATGGAATTATATGGTACGAAAGGATCAATGATTGTTCCAGATCCTAATATGTTTGGTGGCCCTGTAACGTTATCAAAAGATCTAGGAAGTGAGTGGATAGATTTTTCAGTGGAAAAACATCCTCTTGGTAAAACAAATATTTTTTTACAAAGTAGCAGAAGCAATGAATCTCCCAAGCAGTCTAATTACAGAGGAGCAGGTTTATCTGAAATGATATATGCAATGGAAAATAATTTAGAGCATCGTTGCAATGGCACTCTTGCATTACATGTATTAGATCTTATTGAATCCACAATAAAAGCTGCAGAGGTGGGAGAAGAAATAACACTTCAAACAACATGTAAAAAGCCAGAACCATTTACGGATGATCAAATTCGTCATATATTAAAATAATGAATGGTTTTGATCCTAAGGAGATTGAGTCAAAAATTATTACCGCTAAAATTTTTTTAAAAAATCAATCAAGCGATTTTAAAAAAAACTTTCATTACATTGAGAATTATATCAAAGAAGAAGTTCGACTAATTGAAGATAATGCAAAAAAAAATAAATCCATCATTCCTGAAATTGAATATGATTCTATAAAAAATAAAAATATTACTTCTGATACTATTAGTAATATTAAAAAAAGAGGATGTGTAATTATTCGTAATGTTTTTAAGAAAAAAATCGTTGATCAATGGAATGTTGATTTAGAAGAATATATTGATCAAAACAATTATTATGAAGACCAGAAAAAAAATACAAATCTAGATCAATATTTTAGTGATTTGCAATCTGGGAAGCCACAGATTTTTGGTTTGTATTGGTCAAAACCTCAAATTGAAATACGTCAGTCAAAAAATATGTCAGAGGTAAAGTCATGGCTTAATAATCTTTGGCAATTTGAATTTGATAATAATAAAATTTTTAATCCAGATAGGGAACTTGTTTACGCAGACCGTGTTCGTCGGAGAGAGGCCGGTGATTCAACACTTGGATTATCACCTCATTGTGATGCCGGATCGGTGGAGAGATGGATTGATGACTCTTATCAGAAAGTTTATGTCTCAGTATTCAATGGTAACTTTGATTCTTATGATCCTTTTAGTGCTCAATTTAGAGATCAAACTAGTGAAATTGAATCCGCTGCTGTTAGCCATGTATTTCGTACTTTTCAAGGATGGGTTGCTTTAACGAAACAGGGTCCTGCAGATGGAACTTTAAAATTAATACCTATTGCAAAAGCTATGGGGTATGTTTTAACTCGTGCCTTATTAGATGATGTGCCACCTCAAGAATTATGTGGATCTCTGCCCGCACGTGCCTTATCTGTTAACTCTAAATATCATTCTTTATTATTAAGAGCTTTAATATCTATACCGGTTGTGAATCCGGGAGATACAGTTTGGTGGCATCCAGATGTTGTTCATGCAGTAGAAGATAAACATGACGGTGATAATTATAGTAATGTTGTGTATGTGGGATCAACACCGTATTGTGAAAAAAATATGAAATACATAAAAAAACAATCCCTTAAATTTTTAGAAGGAAAAAGCCCACCTGATTTTGCAGCAGAAGATTATGAAGTAAATTATAAAAATAGAGCTACCCTTGATGATTTAACTGATTTGGGTAAAGAGCAATTAGCGCTTGATTAAATTTTCTCAGATAGCTCTAAAAATTTATCAAATTCTTTTTCCTCAATTTTAACAGTAATTTTAGGATCATTGAAATTTTTATTTATAGTATCATTATGAAATTCTTTAAAAGCATTTATGCGCTCTTGCTGTAATCTTTCATATTCTTTTTTAAAATTTCTATAGATTCTAGCATGCCTGGGCGTATGTCCTTCAGTCCAACCTAAAACATCATTAGAAAATAAAAATTGTGCATCACAATCTGAACCACTACCCATAGACATTGTAATTATATCAACCTTTTCGGTAATTATTTTAGCGACTTTAGGTGGAACTACTTCAAGCTCAACACCTATGACACCTGCTTCCTGTAGTGCTAAAGTATGACGTAGTACACCAATGGCCTCATCGGCTGTTTTCCCAATAGCTCTTAATCCCCCAATCCATGTAGCTTTTCCTGGAACTAAACCAACGTGTCCTATGGTGGGAATATTTTCTTCTCGCATAGCCTTAATCCATTTTAAGCTATAGTTTCCTACATAAATACAATCGACACCAAATGAAAGATAGTCATGAGCATATTTAATAGCTTCATATTCTGAAGCTGGGGGCGTAGGTCCAGCCGATTGCATAAAACAGTTTGGCGCCACTTCTCGAATTTTTTTTACATCATTTAAGGAAGCTTTGATTCCAAATTTTGGTAGATCATGAGCAGCAACTATGAAATCAATTCCAGCCTCTTCAGCTGCTGCCGCTTCTTCAACAGTATGAACAAATAAATTACTAAGTTGCCGTTGACCTTTACATCTTAAATAATCGTAGACCGTTAATTTTTTTCGTTGCATCTTTAGATTTCTACCAACTACCAATATTTGCCATTGATTGCCAAGGTTCTTGATGCGGAAGAGCATCCCCCTCTTGTAAAATTTCAATGGAGATCCCATCTGGTGATTGAATGAAAGCCATATGACCATCTCTTGGAGGGCGATTAATGGTTACACCATTTTTCATTAAATGATCACAAGTTTCATAAATATTATTAACGCTGTAAGCTAGATGTCCAAAATTTCTTCCTTCCGTATAATCCTCAGGATCCCAGTTATAGGTTAATTCAAGGAGGCCAGTTTTATCATCACTATTCTCCGCACCTAAAAAAATTAATGTAAAACGCCCTTTTTCACTCTCTTTCCTTTTGATTTCTTTTAAGCCTAATTTATTACAATAAAAATCTAGTGAAGAATCAATATCTTTAACGCGAACCATTGTGTGTAAATATTTCATAATTTTTTATCTCCTATACAAATTTAACAAAATTGATTAGTGGGCGCAATATAAACATTGAATATAATAATGAATTTACTTCCTTACAAATCAAAAATAATTTTTATAGGAATTTTTTTTCTAATACTAAATACACTTAGCGGATCATCATTTGATGCAGTCACTAAATTTCTAAGCTCCTCTTCTTTAATTTGGTATCATTATTATGCGATAGGAAATAGTTTTGCTCTAACTCTGTTATTGATATTTTTATTTTTTACATCAGGTATAAAAAAAAATATAATTTTAGAAAACAAAAAATCATATTTTCTTCCTGTAATAAGGGGAGTTATTTTTATTCCTATTCCTATTATTGTTTACTATGCTCTTAACTTTATTCCTTTAAATATTTTTACAACCATATTGATGACCACCCCTTTTTTTGTGTATATTTTTTCTTCATTATTGCAGAAAGAAAAAATTACTTTACTATTTTGGTTAATAATTTTTGTTGGGTTTTTTGGCACTACATTAGTTATTAAACCTAATTTTTCTGAAACGAGCTTAGTTTTTATATTTGTATTTATTGTAGCGATTCACAATGCTTTAACCAATGTTATAGTTAGTAAATATGCGAATAAAGCGAGTGTACATAGTTATATTTTTTATTTTATTTTACCTCTAACATTTATTAGTATTTTAATTTCTATTATTAATCCTGTGTCTTTTGATTTGATTGAAGTATTGTTAATATGTTTAGGTGGAACATTTATGTTTTTATCTATAATTTTTATGACTGCAGCTTTCCATTTAGCTGGAAAGTACAGTAGCATAATAAGTCCTTTTTTCTTTTGCCAAATAATATGGGCTTCTATTTTTGGAATTTTTTTCTTTGGAGAAAGTTTAGATTATTTATCAATTATAGGAATAATTTTAATAGTTATCTCTGGTACTTTAACAATCATCAACACTCCAAAATCAAAAATATAATTTATTTCCTTTTGTTGCAATTTTTTTTATATATAAATTATTAATATTTAATTAAACAAGCATTTATGAGTAATTATTTTAAGAACATCCCTAAAATTGAATATAAAGGCAAGGAAGATAATAATCCTTTAAGTTTTAAATATTATAATGAAGATCAAGTTGTTTTAGGCAAATCAATGAAAGAGCATTTAAGATTTGCAACTTGTTATTGGCATACTTTTACTTGGCCAGGTTTAGATCCTTTTGGGGGACCAACATTAGAGAGGCCCTGGATGGAAAAGGGAGATCCTGTTGAGAAAGCAGAAGAAAAATTAGAGGAAGCTTTTGATTTTTTTTCTAAAATTACCACACCATATTTTTGTTTTCATGACCGTGATATTTCCCCCGAAGGAATTAATTATGCAGAAACACAAAAGAATTTTTTTCATATTATTGATTTGATTGAAAAAAAAATTAGCGAAACAGGAGTTCAATTATTATGGGGTACTGCTAATGCCTTTTCTCATAAACGTTATATGGGAGGTGCATCTACAAATCCTGATCCTGAAGTATTTGCTTATGCTGCAGCACAGGTAAAAGATTGTATGGAAGCAACTATGCGCTTGGGTGGTCAAAATTATGTATTATGGGGTGGAAGAGAGGGTTACGAGACAATTCTTAATACTAACATGAAATTAGAAATGGATAATTTAGTTCGTTTTCTAGAGTTAATTGTTAATCATAAATATAAGATAGGTTTTAAAGGTCAAATATTATTGGAACCCAAACCCCATGAGCCAACAAAGCATCAATATGACTTTGATTCAGCATCATGTATTGCATTAATTCGAAAAGCAGGATTAGAAAGTGAAATTCACCTTAATATTGAAGTTAATCATGCAACCCTTTCTGGGCATAATTTTGAACATGAAATAAATTATGCAATAGCAAATAATGCTTTTGGTAGTATCGATATAAATCGTGGAGATACTCTTCTTGGTTGGGATACGGATCAATTTCCGAACAATCCAGCTGATTTGTTGATGGCTTTTTATCATATTTATTCAAATGGGGGTTTCAAACAAGGTGGTCTAAATTTTGATGCTAAAATTAGAAGACAATCTATTGATCCTGAAGATTTATTTTATGCTCATATTGGAGGCATGGATGTTGCAGCCAGAGCATTAATATCAGTTGAGAAAATGATTAATGATAGAGAGTTATCTAAATATATTGAAAATCGTTATAAAGATTGGAGTGCAGAATTAGGAAAATTCATTCATGATAAAAATAATAATTTAGATTCAGTTGCAGCTAAAGTTATTGGAGGCAATTTAGATCCACAACCTCGTTCAGGCAATCAAGAATTACTCGAAAATATACTTAATAAATATTCATAAAATTTTTATATATTTGTATTTAAAAATTATAATGATTAATGAGTAAGTGTTAATTAATAAAAGAATTAGAAGTTAAAT